>Ga0180435_10003018_pt1 | contig 17017 bp, 13 predicted proteins | sample SS_ome_3_FD_132467 | JGI IMG/M metagenome (GOLD analysis project Ga0180435, IMG submission 132467) | Hypersaline lake sediment archaeal communities from the Salton Sea, California, USA - SS_3_S_1 metaG | ecosystem: Environmental > Aquatic > Non-marine Saline and Alkaline > Hypersaline >...
CTGGTGCCGCTGTGGCTGTTCCGGGACCGCAACCGGGTGATGACCTTCGTCTCGCTGTTCCTGGCCGGTGGTGTGCTGCTGACTCTGACCGTCATGATCGGGTTGTACGTGCAGGACGTGCTGGGGTACTCCGCGCTGCACGCGGGTATCAGCTTCATCCCGTTCGCGCTCGCACTGGGCGTGGGCAATCTGCTCACCACCAAACTGGCCCCACGGATCGCCCCGCGCTGGCTGATCATCGGCGGCGGCGCTTTCGTGCTCGGCGCGATGCTGTTCGGCTCGACGTTGACCCGCACCATCCCGTACTTCCCCGACCTGCTGCTGCCCATCGTCATCGGCGGTTTCGGCATCGGGATCATCTCGGTGGTGCTCCCGCTGTGCGCGCTGGCCAACGTGGGTCCCAAAGAGGTCGGCCCGGTCAGCGCGATCACCCTGATGGCGCAGAACCTCGGCGGCCCGCTGGTGCTGGTGGTGATCCAGGCGGTGCAGATCTCCCGCACCCTCTACCTCGGCGGCACCACCGGCCCGGTGGCCGACATGACCCCGGCCCAACTCGACGCCCTCGACGCCGGCTACACCTACTCGCTGCTGTGGGTGGCCGCGGTCGCGATCCTGGTCGGGGTCAGTGCGTTCTTCATCGGTTTCTCCTCCAAACAGATCGCCGCGGCCCAGCACACCCGGGAGGCGGTCGAGGCCGGCGAACTGTAGTCGCTCAGACCTCGATCGGCGGGTGCAGCCGCTCCATCGTGTACTGCCGGTTTCGCCGGGCAGAGAGGGCGGTGGCGGCCAGTGACACCAGCAGCACCCCGGTCAGCACGGCGATCGCCACCGGCAGCCGATGGTCGATCCCGCCATTGATGAGCTGGCGTAAACCGTTGACCGCATAGGTCATCGGATCGGCGGGGTGGATGACCTGGAACGGTGTGGCGGTGGTCTCCACCGGGTAGATGCCGCCGGCGGAAACCAACTGCAGCATCAGGAACGCCAAAGTCACCACCCTGCCGACTGCCACCCCGAACACCGCGTTGAACGCCTGGATGATGGACAGGAAGGCGGCGACCACCAGGATCAGGAAGGCCACCGTGGACAGCGGGTAGCGGGCTTTGAGGCCGACCCCCCAGTGCACGACGGCGTACATCACCACGACCTGGCACACCGCCAACACCAGCGCCGGCCAGTAGGAGGCGAGCACCACCCGGACCGAGGACAGCCCGTTGATGATGGGACGGGACTGCAGCGGTGTCAGCAGCATCCAGATGATCAGGGCGCCGATGAACAGGGCCAGCGGCAGGAAGAACGGCGCGAAACCGGTGCCGAAGGTCGGGGCCGGGTTGTCGGTGACCAGGTCCAGCGCCACCGGCGCGGCGACGGTCTTGGCCACCGCCGTCCGTTGTTCCGGTGTCCACGACGGGACCTGCGTCGAACCCTCCCGCAGTTTGACCGCCAGCTCCTGGCCCCCGTCGCGCAGTTCTCCGGTGCCGTCGGCCAGGCGCCGGGCGCCGTCGGCGAGCTGACGACTTCCGTCGGTCAGTGCCACCAATCCGGCGCTGAGCTGCTGGGATCCGCTTTCCAGTTGCCGGGCCCCGTCCTGCAGTTTGAGCACATCGGCGCGCAGGGTGCCGTCCACGGCAGCAGTCAGGAAGGTGCGCAGTGTGCTGTCCGGATCGGCGAGTTCCGCCTCGAGCCGGGATGCGCCGTCGCGCAGCCGGATCAGGCCCTCGTCGGTGGCCGGGTCGATGTGCTGGGCGCGCAGCATCCGCTGCGCGCCGGCCAGGAAACCGCCGACCTCCCGGACCGCCGGATCCGGGCTGGCCGACAAGGTGGCCACCGACTGGTCGATGATGCCGGCCGCCCTCGCCTGATCGACGTTGAGGGCGGCGATCCGGTCGGCCGTCGAGCGCATCGCCGCGCTCAGATGACCGGCGGCCCGGCCGACCTCGTCGGGATCCACGCCCAGCGAGTCGAACCGGCCCAGCACCTCGACCAGCGGATCGGTCGCGGTCTGGATGGCCGTGCCGAGCTCGCGGGTGCCCTCGGCGAGCCGGGCCGCGCCGTCGCGTGCGGTCGCCATGCTGGAGGCGAGGGTGGCCGACCCGGCGGCCAGCTGGTGGGCCCCGCCATCGGCGGTGTCCAGCCCGGCGCTGAGCCGCTGCGCGCCGTCGGCGGCGGCGACGAGGCCGGCGCCGGCGTCGGTGAGCCCGGTCAGCACCGTGTCCACGCTCTGCTCGGCAACGCCTGCGTTGACCTGGTTGAGCACCTCGCGGGCGGCGTTCTGGCCGATGATCGAGGCGAGGTAGTTGTTGGCGCCGTTGAAGTTGAACCTCAGCTTCGCTGTGGTCGGGTCCCCGCCGGACGGGGAGACGACGTCGGCGCTGAACTCCGGCGGGATCGTGATGGTGAAGTAGTACCTGCCCTCGGCCAGACCATCCGCGGCTTCGGCGGCGGAGACCTCGTGGAGCAGCAACTGGCCCGAGTCGCGCAGGGCGCCCGCCACCTGATCGCCGGCTCGGACCGGCTTGCCCTGGCTCTGGGCGCCCCGGTCCTCGTTGACCAGCGCCGCCGGGACCTTGTCGATCTCCCCGAACGGGTTCCAGAACGCCCAGAGATACATCGCCCCGTACAGCAGCGGCATCAGGATGATGGTCAGCAGCGCGATCCGCGGCAGGACGCCGGAGGAGTACCGCTTGATGTCGGTGCCCAGTGACATTCCGGCCAGCATGGTCAGCGCCCCGCCTTTCCGGTTTTGGCCAGTTCGGCGCGGTCGGTGTTGGGCACCGGGATCTCGGCGCGCACCGCGCGGTCGCCCGCCCCGTTGACGCTGGCGGTGACCACGGTCTGCCGGCGGCCCAGATCAATCAGCCGGTCGATGAGCAGTCCGCGGTTGACGTCGCAGGTGACGTTGTCGGCGCTGCCGACGACCAGCAGCGGCGGGCGACCGATATCGGCCAGCGCCACTCGTAACAGCAGACGGTCGAGCTCGGAGAGTTCCTCGAAGTACTCGTGCAAGGGCGGCAGCGGCAGGTCACCGAACACCGGAGAGCAGACCTTGCTCAGCGCGGCCTCATCGGCCTTGGGCACCATCCGGTACCAGGGGGAGTTCCAGCGCAGTTGCTCGGTGAGCAGGTCGGCCACGGTCACCGATTCGGGAACCGTGTCTAGTTCGTCGACCCCGGCCAGCGCCGACAGCGCGAAAATCTCCGTAGCGCGGTGGGCGCCCAGCACGGTGAGCTCGCCGGACTTCGCCCGCATCCGGCCGGCCAGGGTCATCAGTAGGGCGGTGCGCCCGGTGCCGGCCGGGCAGACCAGCACGGTCAGCCCGCCGTCCTCGATGCGCAGGTCGACGGGTCCGTAGACCGGGCCCCACGGGCCGGACAGCCGCAGATCGCGGGCCAGTACCGCCGGCGGGGTTTCGTCAGTGGGGGCGTCGGGCTGGTGTGCGGACACCACTGCTCCAATTCTGTCCGGCGGGGATGTCCATTCATCAGAACACGCCACCGGGAGGCGACGCAGGGAAGTGGGCGCCCGTGGTGGGCTGGTTAAGCTACTGCGCTGTGATCACCCGGATGTCGGAGCTGTTCCTGCGCACCCTGCGAGACGATCCGGCCGACGCCGAGGTGCCCAGCCACAAACTGCTCATCCGGGCCGGCTACATCCGGCCGGTCGGGCCGGGCCTGTACAGCTGGCTGCCGCTGGGCCTGCGGGTGCTGCGCCGCATCGAGGAGATCGTGCGTGCGGAGATGGTCGCGATCGGCGGTCAGGAGATTCTTTTACCGGCCCTGTTGCCGCGCGCGCCCTACGAGACCACCAACCGCTGGACCGAGTACGGCGAGGGCGTGTTCCGGCTCAAGGACCGCCGTGACAACGACTACCTCCTGGGTCCCACCCACGAGGAACTGTTCACCCTGACCGTCAAGGGGGAGTACAGCTCCTACAAGGACTTCCCGCTGCTGCTGTTCCAGATCCAGACCAAGTACCGTGACGAGGCCCGCCCGCGCGCGGGGATCCTGCGGGGCCGCGAGTTCATCATGAAGGACTCCTACTCCTTCGACGTCGACGACGATGGCCTGCGCACGGTGTACGCCGCCCACCGCGAGGCCTATCAGAAGATGTTCGCCCGCATGGCGATTCGCTACGTGATCGTCTCGGCGGTGTCCGGCGCGATGGGCGGCAGCGCGTCGGAGGAGTTCCTGGCCGAAAGCGAGATCGGCGAGGACACCTTCGTGCGCTGCCTGCAGTCCGACTACGCCGCCAACGTCGAAGCCGTCACCACCGCGGCGCCCGCCGCTCTGCCCGTCGACGGCCTGCCCGAACCGGTGGTCCACGACACCGGCGACACCCCGACCATCGCCACCCTGGTGGACTGGGCCAACGGCGCGGCGCTGCCGCAGTTCGGCGGCCGCGCTGTCACCGCCGCGGACACCCTCAAGAACGTCATGCTCAAGGTTCGCGCGCCCGGCGGGGACTGGGAACTGCTGGGCATCGGCCTGCCCGGCGACCGGGAAGTCGACGACAAACGGCTGGGCGCCGCGCTGGACCCGGCCGAGTACGCGCTGCTCGACGAGTCCGACTTCGCCCGCCACGCCTTCCTGACCAAGGGTTACATCGGGCCGAAGGCGTTGCTGGACAACGGTGTCCGTTACCTCATCGACCCGCGGGTGGCGACCGGAACGGCCTGGATCACCGGAGCCGACGAGACCGGCAGGCACGTGGTGGGCCTGGTGGCCGGCCGCGACTTCGTCGCCGACGGCACCATCGAGGCGGCCGAGGTGCGCGACGGCGATCCGTCGCCGGACGGAGCCGGACCGCTGGTCAGCGCCCGGGGGATCGAGATCGGCCACATCTTCCAGCTGGGCCGCAAGTACACCGACGCGTTCTCCGTCGACGTCCTGGGGGAGGACGGCAAGCCCGTCCGCCTGACCATGGGCTCATACGGGGTAGGGGTGTCCCGGCTGGTGGCGGTGATCGCCGAACAGCACCACGACGACCTCGGGTTGCGCTGGCCGTCGTCGGTCTCGCCGTTCGACGTCCACGTGGTGATCGCCAACAAGGACCCGGGGGCGCGGTCCGGCGCCGAGGAACTGGCCGGCGCGCTCGAACAGCGGGGGATCGAGGTGCTCCTCGATGACCGGACCGCCTCGCCGGGGGTGAAGTTCAAGGACGCCGAACTTCTCGGCGTGCCCTGGATCGTGGTCGTCGGCCGGGGCTGGGCGGACGGCCTGGTGGAGTTGCGCGACCGGTTCAGCGGGCAGAGCCGGGAGATCGGCGTGCACGGCGCCGCCGAGCAGATCGCCGGGGCGCTGGCCGCCGGGCTGCCCTGAACTACTCGCTTCCGCCGGGAAAGGCCTCGGTCACCGGCCACGCTCCCAGCACCCTGCGCCAGCGGGCGGCGGTCACCGCGCACTGGCTCAGCGCGGTGACCGCGAGGGTGCGATCCTGCTCGGACCCGCTCTGCTCCAGCACCGCCCGCCAGGCCACCGCGCAGTCGTTCTCCATCGTGACCGCCAGTTTCACGGCGTCGACGGGAGTCGCGACCACGTTGGGGAGCTGGTAGCCGGCCGCGGGCAGCGGCACCGGCACGGACTCCTCGGTCATTCTGGCCACCAGCGCCTCGCGGCGCTCCCGGTGCTGGGCCAGCGTCTCGGAGACCAATTCGTTGCGGATGGGCAGACTATGCGCCGAGACGATGCCGTAGCCGTAGATCGCGGCGTGCTCCACAGCCAGCGCGTCGTAAAGCGCTGCCTGGTCGGCGGCCTCGGGGCGGTCCGGGTCGGTGGTCTGCGGGGTGGGAACCGGCGAGGTCATCGCTTCTTCCTCTCGCGGGGCAGCAGGCCCACCGTGTGCAGGGCCGTACAGGAGGCTGCGATCGACCCCAGCAGCCCGGCCCGGTACCCCGCCAGGGTCGGTGCCAGCGCCGCGGCGCTGTCGGCGGAGCGCCGCAGCGCGTCGGCGACCTGCCGGACCGTCGGCGGCGCGGCGGGCGGCTCCGAGGCGGCGGCTGCGGTGGTCGCCTCGGCGGCGGGCGTGGCGGTGGGGTCGGGGGTCGGTTTCCCGGCCGCCCGGGCCAGTTCCTCGATCAGTGCGGTGGCGTGCTGCTCGCGTTCGGCGGCGACCACCAGCAGCGCCGGGGCCATGGCCGGGGTCCCCGTGGCCGCCGCCTTGGCCAACGTGCTGTCGCTGCGGGCCGCCTCCAGCTGGGCCTCCAGCGGGTCGGGTTCGGGGGCCTTGCCCACTCCGCAGGCCGTTGCCACCGGTCCCAGCACAACCAGCGCCAGCGCCGCGCGCGACCCGTCGGTGAGCAGTCTCCGGCGGTTGATGCCCGATCCCGGCGTCGCGGCTCGCGGGCCGGGGTACGGCGGCGGGGATAGCACGTCCACATCCTGCCATTGCCGACGACGATGCAGGCGTATCGTGGTCACGCGGCTCCCCGAGCCGACGTCGTGAACACGGTTGTCCGAACAACATGTCAGAACAACTCAAGATGAGGAGCTCGCCGTGACGCAGCGGCCCGCGGGTCTACCGTCGCCCGAACAGGTGGTCGAGCTGCTCGACGACGAGTTCGCCCGCGCCGGGTATGACATCGAGGACGTCGCGGTCGACGACCGCAGCCGGCCGCCGCGGGTCACCGTGGTCGCCGACGGCGACACGCCGCTGAGCCTCGACGCCGCCGCCGAGCTGTCCCGCACCGCCTCGGCGCTGCTGGACTCCCTCGACACCGGTTCCTACCTGCTGGAGGTCACCTCGCCCGGGGTGGACCGCCCGCTGACCGAGGAGAAGCATTTCCGTCGTGCGCGCGGCCGCAAGGTCGAGATGCAGCTCTGCGACGCCACATCGGTGACCGGCCGGATCGCGTCGGCTGCCGACGGGGTCGTCGACCTCGTCATTCCCGAGTCCGGCGGCTGGGTGCTGCGGCGCTTCGCCCTGCCCGACATCCGCACCGCGGTGGTGCAGGTCGAGTTCTCCCGGCCCAGCGCTGCCGAACTCGCACTCGTGACCGGTCAAGGAACGGAGGTAGGGCCGTGAACATCGACATGGCCGCGCTGCACGCCATCGAAGTCGATCGCGGGATCACCGTCGACGAGTTGCTGGACACCATCAAGAGCGCGCTGCTGACCGCCTACCGCCACACCGAGGGCCATCAGCCCGACGCCCGTATCGAGATCGACCGCAAAACCGGGGCGGTCCAGGTGATCGCCCGGGAGACCGATGCCGACGGCGCCGTCATCAGCGAGTGGGACGACACTCCGGAGGGTTTCGGCCGGGTGGCGGCCACCACCGCCCGCCAGGTGATGCTGCAGCGGTTCCGCGACGCCGAGAACGAACGGGTCTACGGCGAGTTCTCGGCCCGGGAGGGCGACATCGTCGCGGGGGTGGTTCAGCAGAACCGCCGCGAGAACGAACGCGGCAACATCGTGGTCCGGCTCGGCACCGAGACCAAGGGATCGGAGGGCACCATCCGAGCCGCCGAGCAGGTGCCCGGCGAGCGGTACGAACACGGCGAACGGTTGCGCTGCTACGTCGTCGGTGTGACCCGCGGACTGCGGGAACCGCGCATCGAGCTGTCCCGCACCCACCCGAACCTGGTCCGCAAGCTGTTCTCCCTGGAGGTGCCCGAGATCGCCGACGGGTCGGTGGAGATCGTGGCGGTGGCCCGCGAGGCCGGGCACCGCTCCAAGATCGCGGTCCGGTCCAAGGTGCCCGGTCTGAACGCCAAGGGCGCCTGCATCGGCCCGATGGGACAGCGGGTCCGCAATGTCATGAGCGAGTTGTCCGGGGAGAAGATCGACATCATCGACTTCGACGAGGACCCGGCGGCGTTCGTCGGCAACGCCCTGTCGCCGGCCAAGGTGGTCTCGGTGCAGGTGGTCGACGCCGCCACCCGGGCGGCCCGGGTGATCGTTCCGGACTTCCAGCTGTCGCTGGCGATCGGCAAGGAAGGGCAGAACGCCAGGCTGGCCGCCAGGCTCACCGGGTGGCGGATCGACATCCGCAGCGACGCGGAGTCGCCGGAGGGGGCGGCCGGCGCCGCCGAACAGGCTGGGCGGCCCGGCGTCGGAGGTTGATTCTCCGCTGCGGCCACCATGGCGGTAGACTTCACCGTGATCCAACGCGAGAGACCGGCTGTCCGGGCTCGTCACCGTGCCGGGGCACCGGTTCGGACGTGCATCGGCTGTCGGAAGCGAGAGTTGGCCGTCGATTTGCTGCGGTTGGTGGCGGTGCCGACGGGGAACGGCCGACCGGCCGTCACCGTTGACACCAGTGGTCGCCTCCCGGGCCGGGGTGCCTGGCTGCACCGCGACGACCGTTGTCTCCAGACGGCGGTTCGACGGCACGCCTTCGCGAGAGCGTTGCGCATCACCGGTTCACCGGACACGTCCGCGGTGGTCGAGCAGTTCCGCTCGGCTCGCCCGACACCAGACAGGTAGCGAAGAACATGAGCACACCGTGAAGTTCCGACGATGACCATGCGTCGTAGCTAAACCCGAGGCGCGGCCTACCCACCGCTGTCGCCTCTAGAGATGGAGATGTAGTGGCAGGTAAGGCCCGCGTACACGAGTTGGCGAAAGAACTCGGTGTCACGAGCAAGGAAGTACTGGCCCGGCTGAGCGAGCAGGGCGAGTTCGTCAAGTCGGCGTCCTCGACGGTGGAAGCGCCGGTCGCGCGCCGGCTCCGGGAGTCATTCGGCGGCGGCAAGCCAGCGGCGGCCCCCGCCAAGGCTCCGGCTAAAGCTCCGGCTGAGACCCCGGCGAGGGCCGCGACGGCTCCGGCTGAGTCCCCGGCGGCGCCCGCCGCTACGGCGCCCCAGGCTCCGGCGGACACGGTGGCCGGCACGGTCGCCGCTGCTGCGACGCCCAAGCCGGCGGCCCCGCCCGCCCCGGCCGCTCAGGCGGCCCCGGCGCCCGCGCGCCCGGCCGCGACACCCGCCCCGCGCCCGGGTCCGGCGGCGCCCAAACCGGGGCTGCCCCGACCCCCGCGGGTCGGCAACAACCCGTTCTCCTCGGCCCAGCCGGTCGAGCGTCCGATGCCGCGTCCGCAGGGGCCCCGCCCCGGGCCGGGTGGCCCGCGTCCCGGTGCGCCGCGGCCGGGCGGCGCGAGCCCCGGCAACATGCCGCCCCGTCCGCCCGGAGCCCGACCCGGCGCGCCCGGCCGTCCGGGGGCCCCGCGTCCCGGCGGTGGGCCGCGCCCCGGCCCCGGACAGGGCGGCCGTCCCGGCGGTGGTGGCGGCTACCGCGGCGGACCCGGCGGCGGTGGCGGTGGTGGCGGCGGTGCCCCGGCCGGAGCGGGATTCCGCGGTAGGCCCGGTGGCGGTGGCCGCCCCGGGCAGCGCGGCGGCGCGGCCGGCGCCTTCGGCCGTCCCGGCGGTGCCCCGCGGCGGGGCCGCAAGTCCAAGCGGGCCAAACGCGCCGAATACGAGAACATGCAGGCTCCGGTCGTCGGCGGGGTGCGCCTGCCGCACGGCAACGGCGAGACCATCCGGCTGGCCCGCGGCGCATCGCTGAGCGATTTCGCCGAGAAGATCAACGCCAACCCGGCGGCCCTGGTGCAGGCGCTGTTCAACCTCGGTGAGATGGTGACCGCCACCCAGTCGGTCGGTGACGACACCCTCGAACTGCTGGGCAGCGAGATGAACTACGTCGTCCAGGTGGTCTCTCCCGAGGACGAGGACCGCGAACTGCTGGAGTCCTTCGACCTGTCCTACGGCGAGGACGAGGGCGGCGAGGAGGATCTCGAGCAGCGTCCGCCGGTGGTCACCGTGATGGGTCACGTCGACCACGGCAAGACCCGACTGCTGGACACCATCCGGCAGGCCTCGGTGCGCGAGGGCGAGGCCGGCGGGATCACCCAGCACATCGGCGCCTACCAGGTGGCCGTCAACCACGACGGCGCCGAGCGTCTGATCACCTTCATCGACACCCCGGGCCACGAGGCGTTCACCGCCATGCGTGCCCGCGGCGCCAAGGCCACCGACATCGCCATCCTGGTGGTGGCCGCCGACGACGGTGTGATGCCGCAGACGGTGGAGGCCATCAACCACGCGCAGGCCGCCGACGTGCCGATCGTGGTGGCGGTCAACAAGATCGACAAGGAAGGTGCTGATCCGCAGAAGATTCGCGGTCAGCTCACCGAATACGGTCTGGTTCCCGAGGAGTTCGGCGGCGAGGCCATGTTCGTCGACATCTCGGCCAAGAACGGCATCAACATCCAGGCGCTGGAGGAGGCGGTGCTGCTGACCGCCGACGCTGCCTTGGATCTGCGGGCGAATCCCGACATGGAGGCCCAGGGCGTGGCGATCGAGGCGCATCTGGACCGCGGCCGCGGCCCGGTGGCCACCGTGCTGATCCAGCGCGGCACGCTGCGGGTCGGGGACTCGGTGGTGGCCGGGGACGCCTACGGCCGGGTGCGGCGGATGGTCGACGAGCACGGCGAGGACGTCGAGGAGGCGACACCGTCGCGGCCGGTGCAGGTCATCGGGTTCACCTCGGTGCCCGGAGCCGGGGACAACTTCCTGGTTGTCGACGAGGACCGCATCGCCCGTCAGATCGCCGACCGGCGCAGCGCGCGCAAGCGCAACGCGATGGCGGCCCGGGCCCGCAAGCGGATCAGCCTGGAGGATCTGGAGTCGGCGCTGAAGGAGACCAGCCAGCTGAACCTGATCCTCAAGGGCGACAACGCCGGCACGGTCGAAGCCCTTGAGGAGGCGCTGCTGGGGATCGAGGTCGACGACGAGGTGCAGCTGCGGGTCATCGACCGCGGCGTCGGCGGTATCACCGAGACCAACGTCAACCTGGCGTCGGCCTCGGACGCGATCATCATCGGCTTCAATGTCCGCGCGGAGGGCAAGGCCACCGAGCTTGCCAACCGCGACGGCGTCGAGATCCGCTACTACTCGGTGATCTACCAGGCCATCGACGATATCGAGAAGGCCCTCAAGGGCATGCTCAAGCCGGTCTACGAGGAGAAGGAGCTGGGCCGGGCCGAGATCCGGGCGATCTTCCGGTCCTCGAAGGTCGGCAACATCGCCGGCTGCCTGGTCCAGTCCGGGATCATCCGCCGCAACGCCAAGGCACGCCTGCTCCGCGACAACGTGGTGGTCGCCGAGAACCTCACGGTGTCCTCGCTGCGGCGGGAGAAGGACGACGTCACCGAGGTCCGCGAGGGCTTCGAGTGCGGCCTGACCCTGACCTACTCCGACATCAAGGAGGGCGACGTGATCGAGACGTACGAACTGGTCGAGAAGGAACGCACCTAGGTCATGGCTGATCCGGCACGGGCCAAGCGGCTGGCCAAGCGGATCTCGACGATCGTGGCCTCGGCGATCGAGTACGAGATCAAGGATCCGCGGCTGGCCGGGGTGACGATCACCGACGCCAAGGTGACCGGCGATCTGCACGACGCCACGCTGTTCTACACCGTGATGGGACGGTCCCTCGACGAGGAACCCGACTATGCCGGGGTGGCGGCCGCGCTGGAGAAGGCCAAGGGGGTGCTGCGCACCAAGGTCGGTGAGGGTACCGGGGTCCGGTTCACCCCGACGCTGAGTTTCGTGCGCGACACCGTCCCCGAGGCCGCTCACCGGATGGAAGAGTTGCTGGCTCAGGCCCGGGCCGCCGACGCCGACGTCGCCCGGATTCGGGCGGGCGCTACACCGGCGGGGGAGCCGCAGCCCTACCGGGTCACCGGCGAGGACGACGCCGACGACTGAGCGGGTCGGCCGGCGCATCGCCGCGCTGGCGCTGCCGGCCCTGGGTGTGCTGGCCGCCGAGCCGCTCTATCTACTGTTCGACACCGCCGTCGTCGGCCGGCTGGGGGCGGTCAGCCTGGCCGGTCTGGCGATCGGCGGGCTGATCGTGACGGTGGTCGCCTCGCAACTGACTTTCCTGTCCTACGGCACCACCGCCCGTGCGGCCCGGTTCCACGGCGCCGGGGACCGGGCGGCCGCGGTGCGCGAGGGCGTGCAGGCCACCTGGCTGGCCGCCGGTGTGGGCCTGGCGGTGCTGATCGTCGTCCAACTGGCCGCGGCGCCACTGGTGTCGGTGATCGGCGGGCCCGGCCCGATCGCCGACGCCGCGCTGCCGTGGCTGCGGATCGCGATCCTGGCCGCCCCGGCGATCCTGATCTCACTGGCGGGCAACGGCTGGATGCGCGGGGTGCAGGACACCGTGCGCCCGCTGCGCTACGTGGTGATCGGGTTCGCGGTGTCGGCGGTGCTGTGCCCGCTGCTGGTGTACGGCTGGCTGGGGATGCCGCGCTGGGGGCTGGCCGGGTCGGCGGTGGCCAACCTGGTGGGGCAGTGGCTGGCCGCGCTGCTGTTCCTGCGGGCGCTGGGCCGCGAGGGGGTGCCGCTGCGGCCCGACCGCGCGGTGCTGCGGGCGCAACTGGTGATGGGTCGCGACCTGGTGGTGCGCACCCTGGCCTTCCAGGCCTGTTTCGTTTCCGCGGCGGCGGTGGCCGCCCGGTTCGGGGCCGCGGCGCTGGCCGCCCACCAGGTGGTGCTGCAGCTGTGGAGTTTCCTTGCGCTGGTGCTGGATTCGCTGGCCATCGCCGCCCAGTCGCTGGTCGGCGCGGCGCTGGGGGCGGGGCAGGTGCGCGGCGCCAAACAGGTGGCGGTCCGGGTGGTGGGGTTCTCCGCCGCGACGGCCGCGGTGCTGGCCGGGGTGCTCGCGCTCGGGGCGCCCCTGTTCCCGGCGTTGTTCACCGACGACCGTGCGGTGCTGAACGCCATCGGGGTGCCGTGGTGGTTCCTGGTCGCCCAACTGCCCTTGGCCGGAATCGTTTTCGCTCTCGACGGGGTGTTGCTGGGAGCCGGGGACGCGGCGTTCATGCGGACCGCCACCGTGGTCAGCGCGATGGTCGGGTTCCTGCCGCTGACCTGGCTGTCGCTGGTGTTCGGGTGGGGCCTGGCCGGAATCTGGGCGGGGCTGAGCGCCTTCATCGTGCTGCGGCTGGTGTTCGGGGTGTGGCGGGTGTCCTCGGACCGGTGGGCGGCGCCGGGGGTGGGGTAGCGCGTCTCAGCGCACCTGCGAGCGGCCCCGTTCCATGACAGTCGCCCGGCTGGCGGCGATGTCGTCGCCGGTGGCCACGCGCATCCAGGCCCGGGCCGCCTCGGCCTCCAGCCACAGCCCCTGAGCGGTTTGCTCGGTGTCGATGCGGTGGTAGGACTCCAGCAGGGCCCGCACCGCCCTGGGGTTGTTGCCGACGATCGAGGCGGCGATCGCCCTCGCGGCCGGCATGAGATCCCGGTGCGCCACCACCTCGGTGACCAGACCCGCCCGCAACGCCTCGGCCGCCGACAGGTAGTCCCCGGTCAGACTCATCCGGCGGGCCATGCCGACCCCGACCTTCTGCGGCAGCCGCACGCTGAGGCCCCAGGTGGGCAGCAATCCGACCCGGGCGTGGGTGTCGGCGAACCGGGCGTTCTCCGAAGCGATCAGGATGTCGCAGTACAGCGCCAACTCCAGGCCGCCGGTGACCGCGGCGCCGTTGATCGCCCCAATCACCGGCGTGCCCATCGGCGGCCACTTCGGGGAGATGTCGGGGAGTTCGGTGGTGTCGCCGAGTTCCTTGAGGTCCAGTCCGGCGCAGAACACCGGGTCGGCGCCGGTCACGATGACCACGTCGACGTTGTCGTCGGCCTCGGCGTCGCGCAGTGCGGCGAAGAACCGCTGACGCAGCGCGGCCGACAGCGCGTTGCGGGACTCGGGCCGGTTGAGGGTGAGGGTCCGGACCCGGTTGGTGGTGTCGACGAGCAGGATGTCGGTCGGGGCGGTCTTGTCGGTCGGGGCGCTCATAGCCACACCGTATCCGGGCGGATCGGAGCCGAAGTGCTCTGGCGGATTCACCGGGCGGCGGCGATGCTGGTCGGCATGGCTGATCGCAGGACGCCCAACCCCAAGGTGATGCTGGTGATCGTCGCGGCGATCGGTTTCCTGTTGTCGATGCTCGCGATCTTCGTCGCCGTCAGCGGATCGCCGGGGTCCACCCCGAGTGCGCCGGGCACCGCGACGACCACGACGTCTCCGTCGCGGCCGCCGCCGCTCATCCTGCCGCCGCCGATGATGCCGGTGCCGTGCGCGGCGACATCGGCGACAGCGGCCCCGGAGTGCGCCGACGGTTCCGGCGGCACCCAAGCCGGGGTGCCGGCCGTCACTGCGCAGCCCTAGACATCGGCCTGCCTGCAGTTCGGATCGGTCAGGGCATCAGGCGTGGGTGTCGCTGACCGGAAGAATCAGCCTGGTCGCGGCACCGTGACGAACGGTGTGCTGCGCCCCAACCATTCGCTTGCCGCTGACCGCCGACTCCCCGGTTCCCAGATTGCGGGCGAAGCGGGGGTGGCTGCCGCCGGCGATCAGCACTCGGATCCGCGACCCGGCGGCGAAGCGGTGCGCGATCGGGTCGAGGTCGATCCGGATCGGGGCGTCGGGGTGCGCGCTGAACCGGCGGTAGCCGTCGCTGACATTGCGGGAGCGGCCCTGCGGGTCGACCTCACTGATCCGGGCGAACACGTCGAAGTGCGGGTTGTCGCAGTCGTAGTCCAGTTCCAGGACCGGGTGCCCGCAGATGAAGAGCCCGCCGGGCAGCGGAGTCCCGGTGAAGCTGATTACGTCGCCGCGGTCGGCCAAGGCGGTGTCGTCGCGGTAGCCGGATTGCCGGGAAAGAAGTCGCCCGCCGACGGTGGGCGTGGGATTGGCCGGGTGATAGCGGAAGCCCGAGGCCCCGCCCGGTGGGGCGGCAGTGCCGAGGCCGCCGTCCGGCAGTGGAAACCAGGTTCGGTCCAGGGTCGTCGGCGGCCAGTCGGGCAGGTCCATCCAGCCCGGCCGGGAACCGGTGGTGTGCACCCGGACCGGAGTCCGACGGGGTGCCGGCCGCTGTGCCAGGTGGGCTCCCAGCCAGTCCAGGGTCTCGGCCACCGTCGGGGCCACCGCGGAGGTGACCATCTGTTCGTGGGTCCACGGCCCGACCGTCATCGCCACATCCACGCCGCGGTCGCGCAATACCCGGTACTGGGCGAGGGTCTGGTCGACGAACACGTCCTGCCAGCCGCCGATCAGCAGGACGGGGATCTCGCAGCGCCGCAGCGACTCGGTCATCCTCATCCGCTCCCAGAAGCCGTCGTCGGGGTGCGGGTGTTCGATCCAGGACTCGTACCACGGTGATCCGGCACCCAACAGGGCCCGTCCGGCCTCGCCCAGCGGCAGGCCGTCGACCGCGCCGGCCAGCCGGCGGGGTCCGCGGACCTGGAAGGCCAGCCGGCGGGGCGTGGAGGTCTCCTGGTTGGCGATCATGTCTGACCAGCCGAGGAAGTCATTGAGCGCGAAAGCTCCGGTGCCCCAAGAGGAGTAGTGCAGATCATGCGGGCCGACGGCGATGACGGCCGCGGCCAACTCAGTCGGCGGTTCGGAAAGCAGCGCCCACTGGGTGAAGCCGAGGTAGGACAGGCCGATGGTGGCGAAGGTTCCGGTGAACCACGGTTGCCGGCGCAACCAGATGACCGTATCGGCGGCGTCGTCGGCCTCGTGGACCATCGGGATGAACTCCCCGCCGGAGCCAAAGGTCCCACGCACGCTTTGAAAGAGCACGTGATAGCCGCGGGCGGCGTAGGTACGCGCGTAGATCAGCGCTAACGGCAGCGACCGGCCGTAGGGTCCACGGACCAGGATGGTGCCTGTCGGATCGGTAGCGGTCGGCGCGTAGTGGTCAGCGACGAGATCCACGCCGTCGCGCATCGGGATCCGCACACCCCGGTGAATCCGATAAGCAGTGGTGGGTGGAGGCAGCCGAAGCGCCCGGCCCACCGCCCGGTCGATGAAGCTCGGCCTGCTCACTCCGCTCAGCATAGGGATACCGCCGGGTGTGGAACGCGGGCGGTTCAGGCCGCACCAACGGCGTTTCTGGTCGCGGTACAGAGGCGCTGATCGCCTGTTGGCTATACCGCCGGCCAGCGTCGGGACTGTTCGCTCCGCGTGACTTTCCATGGCTGACCCGCCAACCTTCCATCGTTTGCGGGGAACTGTCGAAATCATTGGAAAAACCTGAGAAAACTGGCAACGTTCGCTCGATGCGTATCTTGCCGATTTCCGGGTCTCGTCTGTCTGTCGCTCCGCAGGGGCGCGTTGCTGCGGTGTCGTACGTGGGCCGGGTGGGTGCCCTGGCGGTGGCACTGGGGATCGGTGCGGCCGTCGCTGCGATGCCGGCTGCCTTTGCCGACGACAGCGGCTCGGCGGGCGCATCGGGCTCCGGGACGCCCTCGGGCTCGGCGGATTCGACGTCGGTCCAACGCAAGCCGCAGGCCGCTGACCATGCTGCCCCGGCGTCGCCGGGGCGTCGCGCCGGTGGGTCTCGGGCCGCCCGATCGGCATCGGCGGATAGCCGTCCGGAAGCCGACTCGTCCTCGGTTGGTGCGGCCCAGTCGACCCGGCGCGGTTCGACGACTTTGCCTGAGACGTTTTCGTCGGCGAAGCGCGATGATTCGCACCGGCCGGCTTCCGGTGGCGATGGAGTGGCCGAGAGCAACCCTGATTCGGCACTTGCCGGGGGTGGGGTTTCCGCCGGCGCTGCGGCACCGGTTCTGTCCCGGCAGGCCTCCGGACCGGGGGAGTCTCTCGGCGGGTCTGACGCCGCTGATGTCGCCCGATCGGTAGCCGCCAGCGATTCCTCGGTGGCGTCGGCAATGACACTGGCACCGGCTGCGCCGACCGCATCTCCAGCCGCCGCTGAGGCACAGGCCGTGGCAGTGGAGCCGGAATCGGTGACGCCGATGGGGCGGGATGTGTTGGGGTGGCTCGGCGGTGGGGGCGGTGGGGATCTGCCGATAGCGGCTCCGTTGATGTGGGCGCTGGCGGGTGTGGCGCGTCGGGATCGGGTGTCGGGCTCTTCGGTGCCCTCGGCTGCGGCGACGGCGTCGTTGACGTCGAATCCGGTGACCGATTTCATCCGGTTCTTCATCGGTAACGGCACCGCGGACAACCCGAATGCGGGGATCCTGATCGGCAACGGCTACAGCTACACCGCGGCCTCCTGC
>Ga0180435_10003019_pt1 | contig 17015 bp, 14 predicted proteins | sample SS_ome_3_FD_132467 | JGI IMG/M metagenome (GOLD analysis project Ga0180435, IMG submission 132467) | Hypersaline lake sediment archaeal communities from the Salton Sea, California, USA - SS_3_S_1 metaG | ecosystem: Environmental > Aquatic > Non-marine Saline and Alkaline > Hypersaline >...
GATGAAGATGTTCCTGACGCGCATGGGCTTCAACAGCAGCGTCGTCGTCACCGGCGACCGCACGCAGGTCGACCTGCCCGGCAACGTCCCCTCGGGCCTGCACGTGGCCGAACGCATCCTGCGCGGGATCGAGGGCATCGCCTTCGTGCGTTTCGATGAGGGCGACGTCGTGCGGCACCCGCTGGTGGCGAGCATCATCCGAGCCTATGAGCAACAGACCTGAGCGACCGCGCAAGCGGGCGCGCTGGCGCCTGGGCGGGATCGCCTTCGTCGCCGTCCTGGCCGTCGTCCTGTTCTCCGTCTACGACGCGCCCGCGAGCCGGACGCTGGTCGTCGGCGAACCGAGCCCGCAGACCTTCGTCGCCCCGGTGGAGCTTCAGGTGATCGACCGCCTGGCCACGGAGGCCCGCCGGCAGTCCGCCCGCCTGCAGGTGCCCGAGCTCACCAGCCCGGATCCCGAGCTGCGGGCCCTGGTGCTCGAGGCGCTCGAGGCGAGCGAGCTGCCGGCGGCCGTCGTCGCCATCGTCGCGGAGCGCTACGCCGACCCGCGCGGGGTCCGCAGCGAGGAACTCGAGGGGCTCGTCCGACGCGCCAGCGAGGCGGCCCCGCCCGGCGAGGGCGGCGCCGTCGCCGCCGCTCTGCGCGCGCGCCTCATCGCGACCGCCGTTCCGGACCCCGCCTTGACCGAGGCCGCGCGGGCCGCCACCGCCGGCGCCGTGCCGGTCGTGTGGCGCTCGCTGGCGGCCGGCCAGGTCGTGTTGCGCGAGGGCGAACCGGTCACCACCGACGCGCTGACGACGCTCGAGGCCGCCGGCCTGTACAGCCCCCGCGGCGAGGAGCGCGGGCGCTCGGCGCTGGTGGGTCTGGGGGCGCTGTTGCTCGCGCTGGTCGCCTCGGCGCCGCTTCCCTTCGTGGTGGCGCGGCTGGCGCCCCGCTACCGCCCGGAGCAGATCGCCGCCCTCCTGGCGTTGACGCTGGTGGTCGTCGTCGTGCAGCGTTTCGCGCTCGAGCTCTCCCCCAGCTTCGTGTGGGTCATGCTCGTGCCCCTGCTCGTCGCCGTGCTGGTGACGCAGGAGGTCGCGCTGCTGTGGGCGGGTTGGATGGCCGTCGTCACCGCCGTCCTCGTCCCGTCGACGCCCATGGTCACCCTGCTCGCGACCCTCGTCGGGGCGGTGGTCGCCGTCCGCAGCGTGCGCGACGTCCAGGCCCGGCCCGCGGTCGTCGCCGCGGGGGCGCTCGGCGGCGTGGCCGGGGGCGTCGCCCTGGTCGCCTGGGTCCTCGTGGGCGGGGGGCTGTCGCCCTGGGCCACGGCCGTCGCGTTCGCCGCCTTCGCGGCGGGCGGCGTGCTGGCGGGGGTGCTGGCCCTGGGCCTGCTGCCGCTGTTCGAGGTCGGCGCCGGCTTCCTGACGGGCTTCCGGCTCCTCGAGTTGTCGTCGCCGAGCCACCCGCTGCTGCAGCGGCTGCTGGTGGAGGCGCCGGGAAGCTACCAGCACTCGCTCATCATCTCCAACCTCGTCGAACCCGCGGTGGCGGCCGTCGGCGGCGACGCGCTGCTCGCCCGGGTCGGCGCGCTCTACCACGACGTGGGCAAGATGCGCCGCCCGCAGTTCTTCGTCGAGAACCAGTTCGGCGGCGACAACCCGCACGACCGCATCAGCCCTCACCTGTCCTACCTGATCATCACGAGTCACGTGCGCGACGGCCTCGAGTTGCTGCGGTCCTACCGCCTGCCGCGCGAGCTCGAGCCCTTCGTCCTGGAGCACCACGGCACGACGGTCCTGGCCTACTTCTACAAGCGTGCGCTGGAGGACACCTCCTCGGTGAGCGAGCTCAACTTCCGCTACCCGGGGCCCCGACCGCGCAGCAAGGAGACCGCCGTGCTCATGCTCGCGGACGCGGTCGAGTCCGCCGCCCGCACGCTCGGCGATCCGACGCAGGGGAGCATCCGCGCGCTCATCGACCGGCTCTTCGAGCAGCGGCTGCAGGACGACCAGCTCTCCCAGAGCCAGCTCAACCTGCACGACCTGGAGGTCATCGCGGCCACCTTCGAGCGGATGCTCACCGCCATCCTGCATCGGCGCATCGCCTACCCCGACGCCGATGAGATTCGAGGTCTGAAGCGTGCGGATCGAAGTCCTGGACGAGACAGGCCGCTTCCGGCGGCGTGAGCGCCTGGCGCGCGTGCTGCGGCGCGTGGCGGCCGTCGTGCCGCACGCGCGACCTCGGGGCGGCGTGGAGCCGGAGGTGACGGTCGTGCTGGTGGACGACGCCACGATCGCCGAGCGCAACCGTGCGGACCGCGGCGTCGCCGGCCCGACCGACGTGCTGGCGTACCCGCTGCAGGAGCCGGACGACGCCGGCTTCCCCCGCGTCCCACACCTGGGCGACGTCGTGATCAGTCTCGACACCGCCCGGCGGCAGGCCCGCGCGCGCGGTCGCCCCGCATGGCACGAGGTCGCGGTCCTGGCCAGCCACGGCCTCCTGCACCTGGTCGGCCTCGACCACCGCACGACCCGCGAGTGGGCGCCATTCGAGACGCTGCAGGCGCTGGCCGAGGCCGAGGCCGAGGCCGTCGACCGCTCCGCCGCCGCGGCCCGCAGCCTGAGGTCGCTCGCATGACCGGGCCCAGGGGCTTCGCGGCGTCGGTCGCGGCGGCGTCCGCCGGCCTGCGCTTCGCCTGGCGCGGTCAGCCGCACCTGCGGTTCGAGGCGCTGGCCGGTGTCGTGGCGATCGTCCTCGCGCTGTGGCTGGGGACCGGGCTGCTGGCCGTGCTCGTGGCCAGTGCGATCGTGCTGGTCGCCGAGATGGTCAACACCGCGGTCGAGGCGACCGTCGACCTGGTCTCGCCCCAGCGACGGTCGCTGGCCGCGGCCGCCAAGGACGCCGCCGCCGGCGGCGTGCTCCTCGCCGCGGCCTTCGCCGTCGTGATCGGCCTCGTGGCGCTGGGGCCGGCCCTCTGGACGCGCGTGACGGGCGTCGTCGCGCCATGAGCCGCAGCGTGCTCGAGCCCGTCGAGCTGGCGGCCGTCCCCGGCGACCTGCTGGCCGCCGCCCGCGACGCGTGGGCGCACGCCTACGCGCCGTACTCGGGCTTCGCCGTGGGCGCCGCGCTGCGCGACGGCGAGGGCCGCGTCCATGCCGGCGCCAACGTCGAGAACGCGTCCTACGGGCTGGGGCGCTGCGCCGAGCAGTCCGCCGTCCAGGCGATGGCGACCGCGGGCGGCCGCCGGATCCTGGAGATCGTCGTGGTCACGGCAGCGGATCCCCCAGCCAGCCCCTGCGGTGCCTGTCGGCAGGTGCTCTTCGAGTTCGGTCGCGGGGCGACCGTGTACCTCGTCAACGACCGCGCCGCGTGGCGGACGAACGTCGCGAGCCTCCTGCCCGACGGCTTCGGCCTGGGCGACTGAGGCGACGTCGCGGGCGCCCGGGACCCCGAGGTTCTCACGCGGTCGCGGTAGACTCCCCCGATGCGACCCCCCCTTCGACGCACCCTCATCGCGGCGCTCGCCGGGCTGTGGCTGGCGATGGCCGGCGCCGCGCACGCGCAGGCTGGTCCCCAACGGATCGTCCTCCTACCGTTCGACGCCGAGGGTTCGGTCGAGGCGCTCGGCCTGGCGTTCCCCGGCGCGTTGCAGCGCGCCCTCAACGAGATCGACGGCGTCTACGTGCCGGTCGTGGGCGACGCGGCGGTCGTCGCGCAGCGCGTGGCCGACGCCGGCGGCGACGTCCTGGCGGAGGTCCGGCGCGTGTTCGCCGCCGACGCCGTCGTGCTCGGACGCGTCCGGGGCAGCGACACGCTGACGATCGACGTGGTCGTCAGCCCGCAGACCGGCGAGGAACTCACCACCACGGCGAGCGGCCGCCTGGGCGACCTGGCCGCCGCGTGGCAGGCCACCGCCGAAGGCGTGCTCGAGCTCCTGGGCGTCGCCCCCGGCCTGGCCGACCTCGCGGCCGTGCGGCGGGTCCTGGCGGACGTGCCGTCCCTGCCGAGCCTGGGACCGGTCGGCGCCGCCGCCGCCCGGGTCCCCGGGGTCCGTCTCGACCAGCTCGAGGCGGCCGCCGCCCTCGATCCCGACTCCTCCTGGGTGGCGAGCGAGCTCGCCCGCGTCGCCGCCGTCGAGGGCGACCTGGAGCGCGCGCTGGTCGCGGCCGAACGCGCCGTCGAGCTCGGGGCGCAGGCCGAGACCCACGCGCTGCTCGGGATGGTCCGTCTGGCGCGCGGCGACCCCGCGGCGCGCGCGGCGTTCGAGGCCGCCCTGGCCGCGAACCCCGACCACGGGGTGGCGCTCGCGGGCCTGGCGCGCACCGGCGTCGATCCGGCCCGGGCCGCCGAGCTGCTCGAGGCGGCGGTCGCCGCGGCCCCGCGGCTGGTCGACGCCCACCTCGCGCTGGCCGAACTGCAGACCTCCCCCGCCAGAGTGATCCAGGTCCTGCGGCGCGCGAGCGCCTGGCTGCCCGACTCGGCGGCCGTCCAGCTCGCCGTCGTCGACGCGGCGCTGGACGCCGGCGACGCCCGCGGGGCCATCGAGCTGCTGCGGTCGGCCGTGGGCGACCCCGTCGGGCGTCGGCCGGCCATCTACCTGCTCGCCGCGAGGCTGCCCGCCGAGGTCGCCGGCGACGCCCTCGCCTTCGCCCGGGAGGGCCGCGAGGCGTTCCCCGAGGACGCCGACCTGCGCCGTCTCGAGATCGACCTGCTGCGCGCCACGGGCGACGCCGCGGCCGCCGCGGCCGCCCTGGGCGAGTGGGTCGCGAGCGGCACGGCGCCGTCCCGCGAGGTCGTCGCGCACGCCGAGGCGCTGGCTTCGCAGGGTCGCCTCGAGGAGGCGCAGACGTGGTTGGCGACCGTCGCGGACGCTGACGGGGACGCCGACCTGCGCGCCGCCCGGATCGAGCTGGCCGCCGGCCGCGCCCGCGCCGCGCTGACGACCCTCGAGCCGAGCGTGGCGGCCGGCGACGCCGACGCGCTGAGGCGGGCCCTGTACGGCATCGCCCTCGGCCGGATCGGCCGCGTCGAGGAGGCCACCGGACTGCTCGACGAGGTGGTGAGGGACGCCGCCGCGCCCGCCGCGGACGCCCGCACGCAGGAGGCGGGTGAGCTCGCCCAGCGCGCGCTGGCCGTGCTCGCCGACCAGCGCCGGGTGGCGGGCTCGGACGCGGTCGCGCTGTCGCCGGAGGCCTCGACGGCCTTCGAGCAGGGGCTCTTCGCCCTCGAGAACGGCGACATGGAGACCGCGCGCGACGCGTTCGCGCGCGCCCGCGGCCTGGAGGACCAGGGGCTGCTGGCCTTCTACGAGGGCTACGCGCAGCAGGTGCTCGGCGATCCGCGCGCCGCCATCGCCGCCTACCAGGTGGCGCGCGACGACCTCGGCGACAACGACGTGCTGCTCAACAACCTCGGGTACGCGCAGCTGCAGGTGGGCCGGCTCGACCTGGCGTTGGAGACGCTGCGGGAGGCGCTGTCGCTGAACCCCGACAACGCCCGCGCGCACCTCAACCTGGGCCTCACCCTCTACGGCCTCTCGCGCTTCGGCGACGCGGCCGACGCCTTCGACGCCGCGCTCGCCCTGGATCCGTCGCTGGCCGCGGTCGCCGGCTCCGTGATCGAAGACGCCCGGCGTCGGTCCGGTCGCTGAGGGGGCCGCCGTGGACGAGACGAACGTGAGGCCGGAGGTCCGGGCGGCGCCCGCCTACCACTTCGAGGCCCGACCCGCCGCCGTCAAGCTCGACCAGAACGAGAGTCCCCACGACCTCCCCGGGCCCCTGCGGGACGCCGCCCTGGCGCGGCTGGCGGCGGCGGAGTGGCACCGTTACCCGGCCCTCCACGCGGACCACCTGGCGGCCCGCCTGGCCGGTCGTCACGGCTGGCCGGCCGCCGGCGTGGTCGTTGCCGGCGGCTCGAACGTCCTCATCCAGGCGCTCGTCGTCCTCTCGGGCCTGGGCCGCCGCACCGTCGCCCTCAGCCCCTCCTTCCCGCTGTACGCCCAACAGGCGCGCCTGCTCGGCTCCGACCTGCGGGAGATCCCGCTCGGGCCCGACCACGGGTTCCCGACGGAGGCCGTGGCGGAGGCGGTCGCCACGGGCTCCGGCGTCGCCTTCCTGCCCGCCCCGCTGGCGCCGACCGGCAACGCCGTCGACCTTGGCGACCTGCGCCGCGTCGCCGAGGCCGCGGCACCCGGCTGGACGATCGTCATCGACGAGGCCTACGCCGAGTTCGCCGGCAGCGACCACGCCGCATTGGCGCGCGACCTGCCCCGCGTGGTCCTGCTGCGCACCCTCTCCAAGGCCTTCGGGCTGGCCGGCGCCCGCCTCGGTTACGCGGTCGCGCAGCCGGCCCTGGCGACGGAACTGCGCAAGGTGGTGCTGCCGTTCTCGGTCTCCGCCCTGCAGCTCGCCGTCGGCGAGGCGGTGCTCGAGGCGCCCGAATGGATCGCGGAGCGGGTCCGCGCCACGGTCGCCGAGCGCGAGCGGCTGGCCGCCGAGTTGCGCGCGCGCGGCGTGCGCTTCGTGCCGAGCGTGACGAACTTCCTCCTGCTGACGGTGGCCGACGCCGCCTCCGTCCACCGGGGGCTGCTCGAGCACGGCGTGCTCGTGCGCCGTCAGGACCACCTCCCCGGGCTGCCCGGCGCGCTGCGCGTCACGGTGGGCCGCCCCGACGAGAACGACGCCTTCCTGCGGGCGTGGGACGCGCTGCCGCGGGCGAACGGGGTGCCGCATGGCTGAACGCCGATCCGAGATCCACCGCGTGACGCGCGAGACCGACGTGCGCGTGACCCTCGACCTGGACGGCGGCGGCCGGGGCACGCCGGCGACCGGCCACGGGTTCCTCGATCACCTCCTCGAGCAGCTCGTCCGCCACGGACGCCTCGGCCTGGAGGTCGCGGCGACCGGCGACCTGCACATCGACGTCCACCACCTGGCCGAGGACGTCGGCATCAGCCTGGGGCAGGCGTGGCGCGCGGCCCTGGGGGACGCGCTCGGCATCGAGCGCTACGCGGACGCGTTCGTGCCCATGGACGAGACCCTGGCGCACGTGGTCGTCGACCTGTCCGGCCGACCCTTCCTGGCCTTCGACCCGGCCTCCGTGCCGGGCGACGTCGGCGGCTTCACGACTTACCACCTGCGCGAGTTCCTGCGCGGCTTCGCGAACCACGCCCGCGCCACGCTGCACGTTCGCTGGCTCGCGACCGGCGACCCCCACCACGGCTGCGAGGCCGTGATGAAGGCGCTGGCGCGCGCGCTGCACGCCGCGAGCCGGATCACCGGCGACGCGCTGCCGTCGACCAAAGGGACGCTGTGAGGCGATGGGCGTCGCGCTGATCGACTACGGCGCCGGCAACCTCCACAGCGTCGCCAAGGCCCTGGCCGCCGCCGGCGTGCCCGCGGTCCGGACGCGCGATCCCGGGGCCGCCGCCGACGCGGCGGCGCTGGTGCTCCCCGGCCAGGGTCACTTCGGCCAGGTGATGGCCGCCTTCCGAACCAGCGGCTTCGAGGAGGTGGTGCGGCGTCATGTGGCCGAGGGGCGGCCCTTCCTCGGCATCTGCGTCGGCCTGCAACTCCTCATGGAGGGTTCGGACGAGGCGCCGGGCATCGCGGGCCTCGGGATCCTGCGGGGTCGGGTGGTGCGATTCCCGGCCGCGGACGTCAGCGTGCCACACATGGGCTGGAACGCCCTGCGGCCGTGGGGGGACTCGCCGCTGCTGGCCGGCATCGCGGCGGGCGACCACGCCTACTTCGCGCACTCCTACCTGGTGGCGTTCGACGAGGCCGATCCTGCCGCCTCCGGCGTGCGCGGCGGGGCCTGGACCGAGCACGGCCCGACCCGCTTCCTCAGCGCGCTGTCGCGCGGCTCGGTGCACGCGACCCAGTTCCACCCCGAGAAGAGCCAACGCGTGGGCCTGCGGCTGCTGGCCAACTTCGCCGCGCTCGTGCGGCGCGAGGCGACGGCGGCGTGAGGCGCGGCGGGTCGGCGCTGCTGGCGGTCGCCTGCCTGGCCGCGGTCGGGCTGGCCTCGGCGCAGGCGGCCTGGACCGTCCAGACCGTGGCGCTGCGCGACCTGCGCGAGGCGAACGCCGAAGTGGCCCGGCTGGGCGGCCTGGGGCTCGCGGCGTACAGCGAGTTCGTCATGCTCGACGGCCTGCAGTACGTGCGCGTGCGCGTGGGCTGCTTCGACCGGGAGAACGCCGAACGCTGGGCCAGCCTGCTGCGGGCGGGCGTCACCTCCGAGGCCGTCGCGCTGCCGGTCGACGGGCCGCCGCCGGCGAGCGTTCCCTGCGTGGTCGTCGACGTCGGGTTCCGCAAGCCGGCGTCGTGGGCGCTGGTCTCTCGGGCGGACGAGCAGCCGACCTTCCGGGTCGAGGTCGCGGGACACGCCGCCTACCTCCGCTTCGACGGCGCGGGCTGGCGACTGTGGCAGGCCGTCGCGCCCGCGCCGGAGCCGCTGCCGCCCGCGGCACTCCCCGCACGCGTCCGGGGCACCGCGCTCGCGGGCCGGGACGTCGTTCGTCACGCCGTCTGGGGCGCCCTCTGCCCCGGTCGACTGGTCGCGACCTTCGGCGACACGGCGATCGTCGACCAGGGCGACGCGGTCGCCGCCTGCAGCGTCATGGCGGCGCCGTGAGGCGCGTCCCGGCGGTGCCCACCGGCGCCCGCTCGAGGGGCTCGTGGCGCTACTGGCTGGTGCCGGGCATCGGCGTCAAGCGGCACGTCACGTGGGCCGTCCTCGGCGCGGCACTGGCCATGGTCGGCACGATCGGGTTCACGCTGTGGTTGCTCGGCGACCAGCGCGATGCGCTCGCGGCCCCGATCGAGGACCTGCTGGTCGGCGAGCGCTGGGCGCGCGCCGGCGGTTGGGCGAGCGGCGTCCTGGTCGCGGTCGGCGTCGGCGTCGCCGTCGCCGCGATCGGCCGTCTCAACCGCTCGCTGCTGTCGAACTGGCTCGACCGACCCCAGGACGCGGCCCAACTGCTCCACCGGCGCCTGACGCTCGCCCGGGGTCCCAGGATCGTGGCCGTCGGCGGGGGCACCGGCCTGAGCCTGCTTCTCCGCGGCCTGCGCGAGCACACGTCCAACCTCACGGCCGTGGTCGCGGTGAGCGACGACGGCGGCTCGTCGGGCAGGCTGCGGACGGCCTTCGGGATGCCCGCCCCGGGCGACCTGAGCGACTGCCTCGCCGCGCTGTCGGTCGACGAGGCGTCGCTGGGGCGCCTCCTGCAGTACCGCTTCACCCGGGGCGCCGAGCTCCGCGGCCACACCTTCGGCAACCTCCTGATCACGACCCTCAGCGAGGTGGAACGCGACTTCGGCGCCGCGTTGCGGGTCATGCAGCGTCTGCTCGACCTCAACGGGGCCGTGTGGCCGGCCACGGCGCAGGCGGTCACGCTGCGGGTGGAGAAGGTCGACGGCCGCGTCGTCGAGGGCGAGAGCGTGCTGGCGGCCCACCCCGGACCGGCCGCCCGCGTGACCCTGTGCCCCGGCGCTCCCGAGGCCCTGCCCGAGGTGGTCGCGGCCCTGGCGGCCGCCGACCTGATCGTCTTGGGGCCGGGCAGCCTCTTCACCAGCACCCTGCCGCCCCTCCTGGTGCCGGCGGTCGCCGACGCCCTCCGCGCCTCGCCCGGCACGCTCGTCCAGGTCGTCAACATCATGACGGAGGCCGGTGAGACCGACGGCTTCGACGCCTGGGACCACGTCGCGACCGTCGAGCGCCACGTCGGTCGGCGTCCCGATCTCGTGATCGTCAACGCCACCCCCCTCGACGCGGAGCGTGTCGCCGCCTACCGCGCCGAGGCCGCCGAGGTCGTGGCGGTCGACCCCGTGCCCTTCCGCGCGGCCGGCACCGCGCTGCTCGCGTGGCCCCTGCTCGGCCCGGCCCCGCATGCGCAGCACGACGCGCCCGCGTTGGCGCGGGGTCTCGTGGCGTGGTGGTCGCAGCGGGGGTCTGGGTGAGCCGGACGGCGTCTGGCTTCTGGCGCGGCCGCCGGTGGCCGCGGCGGGTCGCCGTGTGGGGCGCCTGCCTGCTGCTCGGGTTCGCCGCCGCCCGGGCGATCGAGGAGGCGCCCGAGACCGGCGTCCCGCCCGGGCTCCAGGCGCCGACCTCGCCGGCCTACGCCGACGTCGCCTGGTACGACCTGCTGGCCGTTCGCTGGGTCGAGCCCGCCGTCGACACCGTGTGGCTCGAGGTGGAGGTGGCCGCCGCCGACCCCGCCGGGCCGGGCCCCCTGGGCCTCCGTCAGCCGATCATCGAGGTGTACGTCGACGATGGCGGCGGCGGCGCGGCGACGCTGCTCCCCGGCTCGGGCCTGCGGATGCCCGAGGGCGACGGCTGGCACCACGCCGTGCGCGTCACCGGCGACGGCGTCTGGTGGTGGGAGGCGGCCGCCGACGGACGCGGGCTGCTCCCGCCGCGGCCGCTGCCCGCCGTCCTGGATGGCCGGGTGGTGCGCATCGCCTGGCCCGCCGCGGCGCCACCGGCCGACGCCCGCGTCTACGCCGTGAGCGGCGTCTACGACCCCTTCTCGGCCGATGGCTGGCGCCCGCTCGCGGGCTCGGCCTCGCCGTGGGCCTTCGCCAGCGAGGCGGGCGGGCCGCCGGTGATCGACGTCCTGCCGGGCGGGACCGACGCCTGGGCGCGCGTGCGCGAGGGCCGCGCCCTCGTCCGCGACGCCTCGGCGACGGGTGGCGGCGGCTGGGGCGCGCGCTGGGCCTGGTGGGTGCTCATGGCCGCGGGCCTCGCGATGGCGTCGGGCGGGCTGTGGTGGCGCAGCCGGCCGCCGGCCCGGGCGCGGCAGGCCGGCGCGCAGGTGGCCGGGCCATCCGCGCCGCCGTCGAACGCGGGCGCCGAGGACCTCATCAGCGATGCCGAGCTGGGGCCCGTGGCGGACCCCGGCGCGATCGTCCCGCCGTCCGCGGTGCCGGCGGCGGCGGACGAAGCGACCGGACCCGCGCCTCAGCCCGCGGCGACGCCGCCCGCGGCCGGCCCCGCCAGCGCCGGGGCCGTCGCCGACGGTGCCTCCGACGGCAGCTCGACGCGCGTGACGGACGCGCCGAGCGACGACAGCCGTTCGGCGAAGCGTTCGTAGCCCCGGTCGATCGACTCGACGCCGAGGACCCGTGTGGTGCCCTCGGCGGCCAGGCCGGCGACCGCGAGCGCCCCGCCCGCGCGCAGGTCGGCGGCGTGGACGTCGGCCCCCACCAGCGGCCCGCCGCGCACGACCAGCGTCCGCTCGGCGAGCTCCATGCGCGCGCCCATGCGCTGTAGGTCGGCGACGTGGGTGAAGCGATCGGGGTAGACGCGGTCGCGGACGACCGAGACGCCGGGGACCGTCGCCAGGAAGGCACCGAACGGCGCCTGCAGGTCCGTCGGGATGCCCGGGTACTCGACCGCCGTCACGTCCACCGCGCCCAACTCGCCGGTCGCGTCGACCCGCCAGGCGTCGCGGGCGACGTCGACGATGCGAACGCCGGCCTCGGTGAGCTTCTCGCGTACGGCGAGCAGGTGGTCGGGCCGGAGGCCGCGCAGGGTGACGTCGCCCCGGGTGGCGGCGGCGGCCAGCATGAAGGTGCCGGCCTCGATGCGGTCGGGGATGGGACGGAAGCGCGCGCCGCCGAGACGGTCGACGCCCTGGACCCGGATGAAGGGCGTGCCGGCGCCCTCGATGCGGGCCCCCATGCGGTTGAGCAGCTCGGCGAGATCGGCGATCTCCGGCTCCAGCGCGGCGTTCTCGATCTCCGCCGCGCCGCCGCCCAGCGCCGTCGCCAGGAGGACGTTCTGGGTGCCGCCCACGGTGGGCGCCTCGAACACGACCCGCCCGCTGAGTGGGCCGCGGCGGCGGGCGACGAAATCGCCGTTGTCGTCCGACACCTCCACGCCCAGCGCGGCGAAGGCCTTGATGTGGCGGTCCACGGGCCTCGGGCCGAAGGCGCAACCGCCCGGCATCGAGATGCGCGCCTCGCCGGCGCGGGCGAGGAGGGCGCCCATGACGACGAAGCTGGCGCGCATCTTGCTGACCAGCCGGTACGGCGCGCTCGTGTCGCGCACCTCGCGCGCGTGCAGGTGGACGTCGGGGCCGTCCCAGGCGACCCGCACGCCGGTGTGTTCGAGGATCTCCAGGCCGACGAGCACGTCGGACAGCCGCGGCACGCCCTCGAGGACGACGGGCTCGTCGCTGAGGAGGCTGGCGAGGATGAGGTACAGCGCGGAGTTCTTGGCCGCGTGGACCTGCACGTCGCCGGCCAGTGGCTCGCCGCCGACGATCTCCAACGCGCTGCGCGTCGTCACTGCTCCGCCTCCTCCCGGCGCCGCCGCCCCGTCGGGACATCGATGGGCACCATGTGTAAGTTGAGTGTAGCCCGCATCAACAGTTAGGTCAACCGGATACGTCTTCTACCGATGATGCTATGATGCTCATGGAACCGGTCCCCGATGGACCGCGAACGACCCGGAGGTCGACGTGCCGAAGCGGGAGAAGAGCAAGCGATTGCAGGTGGTCATCAGCGAGGAGCAGGATTCGCTGCTGACGAAGACCGCCTACCACCTCTCGAACCCCGAGCGGCTGGTGTCCAAGTCCGAGGTCGTGCGGTTGGGCATCGCCATGCTCAACCGCGCGGTGGAGGACGGCCAGCTCGATCCGGAGTTGCTCCAGGCCCTCGACGACCACTGACCCGTGTTCCGTCCGGGTGACGTCATCGACGGGCGCTACGACGTGCTCGGCCCCCTCGGGCAGGGCGGCATGGGCCACGTGTTCCGCGCGCAGGACCGCCGCCTCGAGCGCATCGTCGCGCTCAAGGTGCTCAGGCCCCACCTGACCGAGACCGACGCCGACCGCTTCCGGCGCGAGATCCGCGCCCTCAGCCGGCTCAACCACCCCGCCATCGTGTCGATCTACGACCTGGGCCAGGGCGAGCACGTCTACTTCGCCATGGAGTTGGTCGAGGGCGGGCCCTTCACCGAACTCGGCCCCTTCACCGACGACGTCGAGCCCTTCCGGGCCCTGCTCGACGGCGCGGTCCTGGTGGCGGAGGCGCTCGCCTACGTGCACCGCCTGGGGATGGTGCACCGCGACCTCACGCCGCGCAACATCCTCCTCGGCGAGGGCGGGCGCCCCAAGGTGATGGACTTCGGCCTGGTCCAGCTCACCGAGACCTCACGGCAGCTGACGCGCACCGGCTCGACCCTGGGGACGCCCCAGTACATGGCGCCCGAGCAGGCGACCGGCGACGCGACCGGGGCGGCGACCGACCTCTACGCCTTCGGCGCCGTTCTCTACCGCACCGTGACGGGCGAGGCCCCCTTCGACGCCGAGAACGACCAGGCGATCATGTACCAGCACGTCTACCACACGCCGCGACCCGCCTCGGAGGTGCACCCGGGCGTGCCGGCCGGCCTCTCCGACCTGCTCGGGCGCATGCTCGCCAAGCGCCCGGAGGAGCGCCCGGGCTCCGCCGCCGAGGTCGCCGACGCCCTGCGTGCGGTGCGCGACCGCGGCCTCGCCCGCGCGACCCACCGCCCGCACGCCGGCGCCGGGCGCCGCGGCCACTACCCCACGGCGGTGGCCGACCCCGGGGGCCTCGCGCCCCGCTGGCAGGTCCGCCTCACGGAGGGTCCGCAGTGGCCCGCGGGGCTGGCCGCGGCGGACGGCTTCCTGCTCGTCGGCCAACGCAGCGACGCCCTCGCGGTGATCCGCCCGGCCGACGGTCGGGTCCAGGCGACCCTCGAACTCGACGACGAGGTGACCTCGCCCCCGTTGGTGCACGGCGACCGCGTGTGGGTCACGACGCGGGACGGCTCGCTGGCGGCGATCGCGTGGCCCAGCGGGGCGCGCGCCTGGACCGCCCGCGAGGTCGAGGCCGTCGGCCTCGCCGCGCTCGCCCACGACGTCCTGGTCGCACGGCGCGACGGCTCGCTCGAGCGCTGGGGCGCCGCCCCGGGCGCGGTGCGTTGGCGCGCCGAGCTGACGGCGCCGGCGACGACCCCGCCGACCGTCCTCGGCACCCACGCGTTCGTCGCCAGCGAGGACGGCTGGCTCCACGCGGTCGACCTCGCGGACGGCCGGGCGCGCTTCAAGGTCGACGTCGGCCCGATGGTCGCCCCCGCAGTCGCGGCCGATCGCCTGCTGCTGCTGCCCACCCGCGCCGGCGAGCTGCACGCCTTCGACGTGGCCCGCCACGAGGTGACCTGGACCTACGACCTCGAAGGCGAGTGCTGGGGCGCGCCCGCGGTCGGGGGCCGCCACGTGTTCGTGGCCTCCTGGGGCGACCAGCTCCACGCCCTGGCGCTGCGCAGCGGCGACGACGCCTGGTCGCGTCCGCTCGCGCACCCGGTGACGGCCGCGCCCGTGATCGCCGGCGGCACGCTCTACGTGGTCACCGAGGGCGGCGAGCTGCTGGCCTTCGAGGCCCGCAGCGGGCGCGAGCTCGGGCGGCACCGGGTGGCGCCGTCGGCGGTCCAGGCGAGCCCGCTGCCGCTCGGCGACGCCGTCATCGTCGCCGCGCTCGACGGCACCCTCACCTGCCTGGGATGACCGGACCGGCCGCCCCCGGGGGGGCCGGCACCGGGTCCACGCCGCCGCGCAGCGCCGACGCGGCCCGCTGCAGGGCCGCCTGCCGCAGGTCGACCGGCACGGCCGGGTCGGGCCGCGGGCCCACCCGCACGAAGCCAATCGCGGCCGGGCCGCCGCCGGCCAGCAGTCCGGCCGCATGGCGCGAACCGGTCGCGGCGGCGTGGCGCCGCAGCAAGCGCTCGACGAAGGCGACGTCGTCGGCCTCGAGGTCGCCTACGACGACGCTGTTGGCGTTGACGCGGCCCGCGACCGTGCCGGCCGGATCGTGCACGAAGGCGACGCCGCCGGACATGCCGGCGCCGAAGTTGCGGCCGATGCGTCCGAGCACCACGATCACGCCGCCGGTCATGTACTCGGCCCCGTGGTCGCCGCAGCCCTCGACGACGGCGATCGCGCCCGAGTTGCGTACCGCGAACCGCTCGCCCGCCTGGCCGGCGGCGAACAGCGCGCCCCCGGTCGCCCCGTAGAGCGCCGTGTTGCCGAGGATGACGCTGCGCTCGCTGGGCAGGCGGTCGCCGTTCGGCGGCCGCAGCACCAGCTCCCCGCCGCTCATGCCCTTGCCGACGTAGTCCTGCGCCTCGCCGACGAGCGTCAGCTCCATGCCGGCGACCGTGAAGGCGCCGAAGCTCTGGCCGGCCGCGCCGCGCAGGCGCAGCCGGATCGACCCCGGCGGGAGCCCGGCCTCGCCGAAGCGGCGTGCGATCTCGCCCGCGATGCGGGCGCCGAGCGAGCGGTCGCGGTTGGAGACCGCGTAACCGCGCGCCACCGGTGCGGCGCGCGCGAGCGCGGGCTCCACGTCGCGCAGGAGCTGCTCGTCGAGCGGCTCGTCGCCGGGACGCTCGTTGCGAACCTCGCGCTGGCGCGCCCGCGACGGCGCCTCCGCGGCGCCCGCGGGCCGCCGCAGCAGCTCGCTCAGGTCGAGCCGCGCCCCCTTCGGGGTGGCGACCTCGCGCACGCGCAGCAGATCGACGCGGCCGACGATCTCGTCGAGCGAACGGGCGCCGAGGCCCGCCAGCAGCATGCGAACCTGTTGCGCGACGTAGAGCATGAAGCGCACCACGTGCTCGGGTTCGCCGGGGTACTTCGCCCGCAGGTCGGGCCGTTGGGTGGCGACGCCCACCGGGCAGGTGTTGAGGTGGCACTGGCGGATCATGGCGCAGCCGGCGGCGACCAGCGCGGCCGTCCCGAACCCGTAGGCGTCCGCCCCCAGCAGCGCCGCGACGACGACGTCGCGGCCGGTCTTCAGCCCGCCGTCGACGCGCAGCGCGACCCGCTCCCGCAGGCCGTTCGCCGACAGCACCTGCTGCGTCTCCGCCAACCCCAGCTCCCACGGCAGGCCCGCGTGCTTGATGGAGGCGAGCGGCGAGGCGCCCGTGCCGCCGTCGTTGCCGGAGATCTGGACGCTGTCGGCGTACCCCTTGGCCACCCCGGCGGCGATCGTCCCGACCCCGGTCGTCGACACCAGCTTGACCCCCACGCGGGCCCGGGGGTTGACCCGCTTGAGGTCGTAGATCAGCTGCGCGAGGTCCTCGATGGAGTAGATGTCGTGGTGCGGCGGCGGCGAGATGAGCGTCACGCCCGGGACGCTGCGCCGGATGCGGGCGATCTCCTCGTCGACCTTGTGCCCCGGGATCTGCCCGCCCTCGCCGGGTTTCGAGCCCTGGGCCATCTTGATCTCGATCTCGCGGGCCGACGCCAGGTACCCCGCCGTCACGCCGAAGCGGCCGGAGGCGACCTGCTTGATGGCGCTGTTGGCCAGGTCGCCGGCGCGCGGGTACCAGCCGCCATGCCCCAGCTCGGGCATGTCGCGCTCGTAGGGCCGGTAGCGCGCCTCGTCCTCGCCGCCCTCGCCGGAGTTGCTCTTGGCCCCCAGCCGGTTCATGGCCACGGCCAGCGTCTCGTGCACTTCGCGCGACACGGCGCCGTGGCTCATGGCCTGCGTCGAGAAACGGCGGACGATGGCCTCGACGGGCTCCACCTCGTCGAGGGGCACCGCCGGGCCCAGCGCGACCGGCTCCAGGAGGTCGCGCAGGGCCGTGGGCGGGCGCTCGTCCACCTGCCGCGCGTACTCGGCGTAGGCGTCGGCGTCCGCCGTGCGGACCGCCTTGTGCAGGGACTTGAACACCAGCGGGTGGAGCGCGTGGTACTCCCCCGCCTTGCGGAAGCGGTAGATGCCGCGGTCGCGCAGGACCGGGTCCTCGCCGTAGGCCTCGGCGTGGAAGCGCAGGACGTCGCGGGCGAAGGCCTCGAGGCCCGCGCCGCCGACACGCCAAGGGGTGCCGGTGAAGTAGCGGTCGACGACGTCGCCGGCGATCCCGATCATCTCGAAGATCTGCGCCCCGCGGTAGCTCGACACGGCCGAGATGCCCATCTTCGACATCGTCTTGAGCAACCCCTTCTCGAGCGCGCCAAGGTAGCGGCCGACGGCCGCGTCGCCGTCCTCCCGCGCCGTCCCGTCGGC
>Ga0180435_10003020_pt1 | contig 17012 bp, 12 predicted proteins | sample SS_ome_3_FD_132467 | JGI IMG/M metagenome (GOLD analysis project Ga0180435, IMG submission 132467) | Hypersaline lake sediment archaeal communities from the Salton Sea, California, USA - SS_3_S_1 metaG | ecosystem: Environmental > Aquatic > Non-marine Saline and Alkaline > Hypersaline >...
CGACCTCGACATCGATCAAGGCGGCCTGAAATGGGTGTCATCCCCCTCATAGAGGCCGTCCCCCTGGATCATTCAACTTGCGAGACGAATTACGAAAACGGGCGGTTTTTACTGAGGTCAGGAGTGCAAAGCCAATAAGAGCAAAAAAAACATAAACTTTGTCTTGCAAAGAACTTTGCCGCGTGCTAGGGTGCATTTCGGAACATGGAGGCAGGAATGATCGCAAGCCACATACATGATGCGCTGGACCAGGTCAGAAAGCTGCAGGAGTTCATCCTGGCGAGGCGGTTGTTCCGAGGCTATTCGGGTAAGGCCCGGATTATCTCGGGACTGACCGCCCTGCTCGGCGCGGCCGCGCTTGCGTCCGACAAGGTTCCGGCCACGCCGCGCGCTCATCTGATAGGGTGGGGGGTTGTCCTGGCGGTCGGCGTTGCGGTTAACTACGCTTCGCTGCTCTACTGGTTCCTTTTCGATCCGGAAGTGCGGCGCGCGCCGGTCATGCTGAAGCCGGCGCTGGATGCCCTGCCGGCGCTGGCGACGGGGGCGATCCTGACGCTGGTTATGGTTACGACCGGAGAATTCAATCTGCTGCCCGGCACCTGGATGTGCCTTTACGGTCTGGCACAGGTGGCCTACAGGCAGTCGCTGCCCAGCGGGATCTACATCGTGGGCCTGGGTTATATCGCTTGCGGCGCACTTTGTCTCTTGCCGTCGCCCCTGCCTTTCGTCAACCCCTGGCCCATGGGCCTCGTCTTCCTGACGGGCGAGCTTATGGGCGGCATCGTGCTTCTGAGCTGCCGGCCAAGGTTTTACGAGAACGAAGGAGAAAATACGGAGAAGTGCCATGAAGAAGAACCAGGATAACCCGTACGACGCGCTGGAACGCATATTCCACGAACCGAACAGGCTGGCGATCATGTCGGCAGTCTGCGCGGCCGACAACGGACTGACGTTTAATGAACTGAAGGAGACGTGCGGTCTGACCGACGGAAATTTGAGCCGCCACTTGAAAGTGCTGGAGGAGGCCGGAGCCGTTAACATCGACAAGTCATTCATGCAATCGAAGCCGCGTACGACCGTGACGCTATCGCGGCGGGGTCTGAAACGCTTCCACGAATACCTCGCCGCCTTGAGCGACGTCCTGGAAAACGCAAGGCGCGCTCTCCCGGCCGAGAAAGACAGCCCGGCGGCCATGCCCTTCGGCAGAACCGTCAGGGCCTGAAGTGTGGCTCTGTGGCAGAGAATGCGGGATGCAGGGGGGAAGGGGAGAGGGTTGACGATTACGGTTACGATTAGGGACTACGAGGGTGAGATCCGAATCGTCCACCGTAATCGCTTGCCTCGCCGTAGTTTCCCTGCGAAGGCGGGTCGCCGTAATCGTTCACCGAAATGGCGCGCCGCGGGATGCAGGGGACGGGATGCGGGCGGCAAGGGGCTTGACGGGCCGTGGGTTTCAGGCGGGAAACCTGCAGCCTTCAGCGTGGGCGGATGACGAGCGGAATGAGGCTATCATGCAGGAGATTCGAGAGGGAGCCATGAAGAAAGCATCCCGGTTTTGTGTTTACGTTCTTCTGACGGCGTTTCTGACGGGTTTGCCGCTTGTTGGGGTGTGGCTTGCCGGGAAGCCCGTTGGGCGGTACCTGGAGTTTCCACCCACGACGCGTTACGTGGAGCCGGCGGCTTTCTCTATGCCGGTCTTCGTCGTGTCGTCGGCGTTGACCGTCATCGTTGTTCTTCCATTCATCATGCGTGTCCTGTTGGCACGTTGTGTTGCCAAACCGGAACGGAACGGTCGGCAGCCCTTTCCGTGGTGGGGTTGGGCGGGGTTGCTGCTGACCGCCGGCGGATGGATCCTGGCCTGGACGCGCTTCGAGTGGTTTGCGAGCTGCCAGCTTTACACCTTCGCGCCGATCTGGTTCGGGTTCATTATCGTCCTCAACGCCCTGAAAGCCGCGCGGACGGGCCACTGCCTGCTGCTCGACAGACCTGCGCGGTTTCTCGCGCTGTTCCCGGCAAGCGCGGTCTTCTGGTGGTTCTTCGAGTACCTGAACCGTTTCGTGCAGAACTGGTATTACCAGGGCAGCGACGGGATCGGTCCTCTGCAGTATTTCCTGGTAGGCTCGATTCACTTTTCCACCGTCCTTCCGGCGGTGATCTCCATTTACGATTTGCTCGATTCATTTCCGAACGCGGCGGCGGGTATGGACAATTTCGTAAAGATCGAAGTGCGCGCAACCCGGGCGTTGGCGGCGGTGAGCTTCGGCTTGTCGTGCATGGGGCTGGCCGCGATCGGTGTGTGGCCGGAGGCGCTGTTTCCGCTGCTGTGGCTTTCGCCGTTAATCATTATCGCCTCGCTGCAGAGGCTGGGCGGACGAAGCACGCTCTTCGCAGCGGTCCGCTACGGTTCCTGGCGCCGCATCTATCTTCTCGCGCTCGCCGCGCTGATCTGCGGTTTCTTCTGGGAGATGTGGAACTATCACAGCCTTGCCAGGTGGGTCTATGCGGTGCCGTACGTCGGGCGCTTCCGGGTTTTCGAGATGCCGATTCTAGGTTACGCGGGTTACCTGCCGTTCGGCCTTGAATGCGGTATCGTGGCCGACATGGTACTGGGCAAGGGCGGTAGGGGAGGTTTTTTTTTGGCGCCTTAACTTTGTCACGCAAAGCACTTTGCCGCAACGCAAAAAAGGAGGCTGCAATGAGAATCAAGCTCATATCACCCCGCACAACGATGAGGCGCATGGATTCGGACTGGAAAACCAGGATGTCGCCGCCGCTTTCGCTGTTGGTGCTGGGAGCCCTCACGCCGCCGGAACACGAGGTCGGCATTGACGATGAAAATGTCGAAAAGATCACGCTCGACGACCACCCCGACCTCGTCGGTATAACGGTGAAGGTCGACACTTTCTACCGCGCGGTGGAGATCGCGCGGCACTACACGCAAAGGGGTATTCCCGTTGTAATGGGCGGCATTCATGTCACCGCCCGTCCCGAAGACTGCCTGCCTTATGCCGACGCCGTGGTCGTGGGCGAAGCCGAGCATATCTGGCCGCGCCTGCTCGAGGACGCCGCGCGCGGCGCACTGAAGAAGGTATACCGCAACACCGCGCCGGTAGACATTGCGGCGGTTCCCGTGCCGCGGTGGGAACTGCTGAAAGGGAAGAACTACCTTTTCACGAATACCATGCGCATCGGCCGCGGGTGTCCGTGGCGCTGCGACTTCTGTTACAACAGCTCCGACAATATCGACGCCCGCTATCGCATGAAGCCGATTCCGAACATCATCCGCGAGATCGAGGCCCTCGGTATCGACCACGTCATGTTCATCGACGACAACTTTATCGGCTCGCCGCGCGGCGCCAGGGAGCTGATACGGGAGCTGAAGCGGATGAATCTGACCTGGCATACGGCCGTCTCTGCCGACGTCGGGCGACACGAGGACATACTGGACCTGATGTCCGAATCCGGCTGCAAGAGTTTGTTCATAGGGTTCGAAACCGTAAACCGCGAGAACCTGCTGAAATGCCGCAAGACACAGAACCGCATCGAGAGGTACGACGAGACCATCGCGAAGATCCACCAGCGCGGCATGATGGTGAACGCCAGCATCGTTTTCGGCTTCGACGGGGACGACACGAGCGTGTTCCCGGCAACCCTGGAGTGGCTCGTGCGCAACCGCGTGGCGACCATGACGGCGCATATTCTCACCCCATATCCCGGAACGAGCCTGTACAGGCGGTTGTCGGGCGAAGGACGGATCGTGGACTACGACCTGACCCATTACAATACGGCGCATGCCGTTTTCCTGCCGATGCGCATGTCGCGGGCGGAGCTGGAGGAAGGCCACCGCTGGATCTACCGCCGCTTCTATTCCTGGGAAGGTATTCTGCGCCGCTGGCCGGTGTCGTCCGGCCAGGTTACCGCGTACCTGACGTTCGCGCTGGTTTACCGCAAGTTCGGCAAGCTGACGTGCGGCCTGGGCAAGCTCTTCGGCATGCGCAACCTGGCAATGGCAGCCAGGGCGTTTGCCTACCCCGCAAAGCGGACGAAGAACCTGAGTGCAGAGCGCACTGTCTCGTCCTGGTTGAGATTTGACACTCTTGGAGAGTTTTCAGGTTTTGCTGCGAAGGGAAATGTGGTAGGGCTTTCGGGCGGGAAGAAGGCGGCGATTTCACACCGTGCGCTGGTTTCCAGCGGGTCAGCCGCATGCATATGCAGCCGGACCGGCCGCGCACCCGCATGCGGGGCAAGCTTGCCGGATTCGGCTTTACTCTGCCGCCCTGATTAGCGTACGAGACATGCATGTCGGAACCCGCGGCGGGAATGGGCGAGATCTCCTGTCGCATCGTGTGCTCTGGAGTTGGAGCGGAGTGATGAGAAAGATCACGGCCTGGATCAACAGCGCGGCGGGGCGGGCGCTGATTGCACTGGTGCTGGTGCTGGCGGTGGGATGCGTGTTTCATGCCGACGGGGCTTTCTATGATCACGGTACGCACCGCGACGCGCTGCGGCAGGCATCGGTCTACGGCATACTGGCCTGCGGCATGACGCTGGTTATCATTACCGGCGGCATCGATCTCTCGGTCGGCAGTATCCTTGCCGTGGTGGCGGTGTGTTTTGCCAGGGTCAGCATACACTGGGGATGGCCTCCTCTATTATCGATTCCAACCATGCTGCTGATCGGGGCGGCCTGCGGCGCGCTTTCCGGCACGGCCGCCGCGAAGTTGAGGATACAGCCGTTCATTGCAACGCTGGCCATGATGGTCTTCGCGCGCGGGCTGGCTAAATACGTCTCGGGCGGGATGAAAGTCTCGACGGCCGTTCAGCAGGCCGACGGTACGTACCGCTACGTTGACGTGCCGGCGATCTTTCGCGCCATCGACACGCGCATCCTGGGGGGATATGTTTCGGTCGTCACGGTCATTCTGGCGGCGTGCCTGATCGTGAGCTGGATCATGCTCGATCGCCTGCGCTGGGGACGTCACATCCGCGCGATCGGAGGCAATGAAGAAGCCGCGCGTCTGTCGGGCATCCCCGTTGTGCGAGCCAAGCTGACGGCCTACGCGGCCAGCGGCGTTCTGGCGGCGGTGGCCGGCATCTGCCAGGCCGCCCAGGAGCAGCAGGGCGATCCCGAGGCCGGCGCGGGCTACGAGCTGATAGCAATTGCCATGGTGGTCATCGGCGGAACGAGTCTGATGGGGGGAAGCGGCGGGATCGTCCTGACCTTGATCGGCACACTGACAATCGGCTATCTTGAAAAGATACTGAGCATCAACGCCGTGCCGGAAGCGGGGCGGCTGATGCTGACGGGGGTTATCATCATTGCGGCTGTGCTTACCCAACGCGGCAGGCAGAGATAGGAGAGGCCGTGCGTGAGTGTGTGGGTGTGTGTGAGAAAGCCGGAAATGGAGAGTAAGACATGAGAAGATGGTTGTCGGGAGTGGTTGGTATGGCGTTGTTGGCGGGCGGTTGCGGGAAGCCGACGCCGCACAGGATCGAGCGGGCGTCCGATGAGGAGCAGGCTCCGGCCGCGAAGGTCCATACAATCGGCATGAGCCAGTGCAACCTGGGCGAGCCGTGGCGCGTGCAGATGAACGCGGATATAAGGAACGCCGCCGGCAGGCACGCTGACGTGAAGGTTGTCTTCAAGGACGCCCAGAACGATACGCTCAAACAGCGCGCGCATGTAGAGGAGTTTGTGAGCGCGGGCGTCGATCTTCTGATCATCAGCCCCAAGGAAGCCCAGCCGCTCACCGAGCCCGTGGCCAAAGCTTACAGGGCCGGCATACCGGTGATCGTCCTGGACCGCGCGGTTCTCGGCGATGAATTCACCTGCTTCATCGGCGCCGACAACAAGAAGATCGGTAAAGCCGCGGGTGAATGGATCAAGAGGACCCTGGGCGGGAAGGGCAAAGTTGTGGAGCTCAAGGGACTGATGACATCAACTCCGGGGCAGGACCGCAACAGCGGATTCCGCGAGGGTATCGCGGGCGGCGATGTCGAGGTCGTCTTCGAGGCCGATATGAAATGGCTGGAGCCGGACGCGCGCAAGGAAATGGAATCGGCGCTGGCGCGTTTTCCCGACATCGACCTGGTCTATGCCCACAACGATCCCGGCGCGCACGGGGCCTACCTGGCGGCTCAGGCCGCCGGCAGGGAAAAGGCCATCAAGTTTGTCGGTATCGACGCGCTGCCGCAGGAGGGCATCGCTTACGTCGCGCAAGGCATCCTCGACGCAACTTTCCAGTATCCCACCGGCGGCGCCGAGGCGATCGACATTGCCCGCAAGATACTGGCCGGTGAAACCGTGCCGAAGAAGATCGTGCTGGGGTCGCGGATCTTCACGGCCGGAAACGTCAAGACCGGGGGTGAAGCTATAGAGTAGAGGCTGTTTGCCGGGAACGGGTATGATGAAATTAACGACAGGCATGGTGATAATTATGATTGCGAGCTTAACCGGAAATGCTGAAACCGAATGGCCCTTTCCCGTCAGGGATGAGGATATCGCGCGATACACCGCGTTTCGCGCCGCGGGCGACATCACTGTCGACGGCAGGCTTGACGAGCCCGACTGGCAGCGTGTGCCTCGCACGCCTAGATTCGTGGACCTGATCCACGGAACTGAGACCATCCACAACACTCAAGCCGCGGTAATGTGGGACGACCGGAACCTGTACGTGGGATTATGGATCGAGGAGCCCGTGGTCAGGGCGCGTTTCACGGAGCGGGATTCGCCGATCTATGAAGAAAACGACGTCGAGTTCTTCATTGCGGGGAAGGATGCGTACTACGAATTCGAGATCAATGCCAACAACACGATCTACGAGGTCTTCTTCATCTGGGAGGAGGCCTACGAGCGGGGCGGATTCGACGAGGAGCCGCTGTTCAGGCGGGACGGCGAGGCCGACGTGAGGGATTTCCGCGGCGTAGGTTTTGCGAATCACCCGCGTGGAGCGCGGCGCGGAAGCTGGTCGTGGGATTTCCCGGGATTGAAGACGGCCGTATGCGTGGACGGCACGTTGAACGAAGACGGCGACCGTGACCGCGGGTGGACGGTGGAGCTGGCGTTTCCGTGGGAGGGTATGAAGTGGCTGGCGAAGTCCGACGGCCGCGCCCTGCCGCCGCGCGACGGCGATGTCTGGCGCATGAACATGATGCGCTTCAACACCTACAAGGAAGCCCCGCCCGCGCGCGACTCGGGCGGTTGGGCCTGGAGCGCCCACGGCGTGTGGGATTCGCACATCCCTGAGTGTTTTCCTTACGTCACCTTCTCGACGCGATCGGCGAAGTAGCAGTCGACCTTCTGTCCGATGGCGTTCGCGGTGAGCGCCACGGTTCTGCCGGGAGCCGCCATGTCGGAGGCGGCGACCACTTTCACGGCATCCTGCCATTTCGCGGCCGACGGCGCCAGCTCCAGGAGCTTTGACGGGGTCTTGAGAAACAGACCCTCGTTCAGGTAGTTGCCGCCTTCAGTCGGAAACAGGGCGAGATAGAGCATGTCCATCTCCACGAGCTCGTTCAGGAAATGCGTGCCGAGCGACACGTCGGGAATCAGGTCGTCGCGCATTGCCACGATCTCGCACAGAATCGAAACCGCGTTGATATCGGAGAAAGCGACGGGAATGCCCAGCGAAGGGCTGCTGGTTCCCCAACGCCCCGGTCCGAGCAGCACGATGGTTTCGTCGCCTCGCTCCTTCAGGGCGCGGTTTACATCGCCGAGCAGGCGCGCTACTTCATAGCGTTCGCGGATCGGCAGCCTGCCGTAGACCGCGGGAACAACGTAGATGAAGCAGTCGACGTTGACCACGCGGCTCCGGCCGATAACCGCGCTGCGGGCGGCAATGATACGGTCCTCGTCGGAGACTTCCACGACGGGTACGGATACCTGTTCGGTGCCCTGCACCTGTAAGGGGCGGCACTGCAGCAGGTTGATCTTGTAGCTGCCGTGAGGATCGAAGTTGACCGTGAACTCGATGTCTACGGGATAGTCGTAAGCCTCTTGCAGGACCCGGAGAATGTCTCGCATATCGGCGACGAAACCGGTATCGGTCAGCAGCCCGTCGAAGGTCAGTACGCGCGGGGCGGCGGCGCGGCGTCCGTGGGCGCGCATTTCGCGGGCGCGCGCTTCGGCCTCGGTGTCGACGGAAGTCAGGAATTCGACGGGCAGGCCGTCGCCCTCCGCCAGCAGGTCCCTGAAGTAGCCCGACGCCAGGTGGTTGGCCTCCAGGTCAATGTAGTCGGCGCGCCGTTGAGCATACTGCTTGACCTGATCGAAGCTGTGTTCGGGCCTGGTGTCGGGCGCGTTCAGCGCCACGAGGCGGGTGTAGTCGTCGTCGGATCGATCCACGGCACGCGTGCCGAGGCCGAAAACCAGCCGGATCACACCCGCCTGCGGGTCGATCTTATCGCTCCAGACGTACGGGTTGAAGGAGAAGCCGACCCCGGCAACGGGGGGGTAGAAATTGCGCCCGTACATTTTTCCCGAGACACGCATTACCAGCAGAGCCATCTGCTCGTCCTTGTCGAGCATTCCGCGGCGCGCCCGGTAACGCAACGCGCGCTCGCTCATGGCGCTGGCGTAAATAGTCCGTACGGCGGCAAGGAAATCCTCCAGCCGCTGCGCCCTGGGCCCCTGGTTGGCGCAGAAGACGCTTTCGTATTTGCCGGCAAAAGCGTTGCCGTAGTTGTCTTCCAGCAGGGAGCTCGAGCGTACGATGAATGGCGACTGGCCGAAGTAATCCAGCATCTCCTGGAACTGTTCGACGGTGCGCTCGGGGAAAGTGCCCGTAATAATCAGGCGCCTTGCACGGGTGGCGTTTTCGTAGAAGGCCTCGGAATCATGCTTTTCCTGACGGGCCCACCAGATGCCGTTGCGTACGAGATAAGTATAGAAGACGTCCGAGCCGATGAAGAAGGAGTCGTGCGCTTCCAGGAGCTGCGCGAAACGAGGGTCCTTCTGCTTTAATATGGCCCGCGCCAGCAGCATGCCCACCGTCTTGCCGCCGACAAGCCCCGTGCCGATCATGCGCCGGCGCACGTCCAGCACGTCTTCAAGCGCAAGGTAACGCCGCGCCAGGCCGCGAATGCCCTTGTCGCGCGTGACGACCATGCTGAGCAGACGCTCGAAGGGTTCCTGCTCCTCGGCGGCGGGGCGCAGACCGGCCTTGACTTCGTCGAGCACTTCCTGCGCCTCAATAAACGCGCGTTCCCAGAATCCGGGACGGCGGTCCGAGTGCAGCCCCGACCACTTGGCGGAAGTGAGGATCTCAGAGATGATCGTGCTTTCGCTGACGGGGGAGAAGTTGTCTTGCTCACCCCAGGCGTGCAGCATGTTCATTGTGGCCGAGTAGCGGTGCTGAACCTTGAGCGGACGGATGTAGCGGCGTCCTTCGTGATAGTACACGTCCAGAAACAACTGCGTCGTCTCGGTGATCGGGCGCACGGCATGATACGAGTGCTGGTTGCGGAAGAGGGCAAAATACGCAAGCGTTTCGAGGTCGAAGAGGTAGGGGCAGGTCAGTTTGAAGAAGTTGCCCAGCATCTGATCCGAATACCAGCGCTCGGCCAGCTCCGAAAGGCAATCGAAAACGTAATAAGCGCCGCGGCCGGTTTCGCGAATGACGCGGTGTATGGCGGCAACGAAAGTCTCAAAACCTTCTTCGGGGTTGAAGGCGTGAATTTCGACGCCGTTCTCGTCGAGCAGCGGGGGCTGCGCCGCGAACCTGAAGTACACCAGGGGTTTGCCGGATTTCAGGGCGTTGGCCGCGTAGGGTTTCACCAGGGACTGGTAATCCGCCGGGTTGTCCACCTGCCAGACCACGTTGTCCCCCGGCAGGATGCCGCGCAAAACGCGGTCCAGGCCCGGCAGGCCGGTTGAAAAGTGCTCGGCGTTCATAAAACAAGTTTCATGCGCCGGTCGCGCAGAGTCAATAGAGAACAGCGCTTCTCCGTTGCGGGCGCGGCGGCTTCCGCGCCCGCAACGGCCGACCATGGCCCGGGGGCCGTGACGATCAGGACGCCGATCGTTTTCTTACACCAGGCCCTGGGCGAGCATGGCGTCGGCGACCTTGATGAAACCGGCGATGTTGGCGCCCATGACGTAGTTGCCGGGAGTGCCGTACTCCTCGGCGGCATCGCGGCAGGCGTCATGGATCGAAACCATGATCCGATTAAGCTTTTCGTCGACCTCTTCGCGCGTCCAGGATATCAGCATCGCGTTCTGGCTCATTTCAAGGCCTGAAGTGGCGACGCCGCCGGCATTGGCGGCCTTGCCCGGACCGTAAAGGATCTTCTTGTCGATGAACTGTTCGACGGCCTCGGGCGTGCTCGGCATATTCGCGCCCTCGCACACAAGATAGCAGCCGTTGGCGAGCAGTGCCCTGGCGTCTTCGCCGTCGATCTCGTTCTGCGTCGCGCTGGGGAAGGCGCAGTCGCAGGGAATGCCCCAGGGGCGTTTGCCTTCGTGGTACTCTGCCTTGAAGACTTCGGCGTATTCCTTGATTCTTCCGCGCCGGACGTTCTTGAGATCCATCACCCAGGCCAGCTTCTCGTCGTCGATGCCGTCGGCGTCGTAAATCGTGCCCGCGCTGTCGGAGAGCGTTACGCACTTCGCTCCGAGCTGGTTCAGTTTTTCAACCGTGTACTGCGCGACGTTGCCGGAGCCGGACACGGTGCAGACTTTGCCGTCGAAAGACTCGCCGCGCGTTTTCAGCATCTCCTGCGCAAAATAGACGGCGCCGTAGCCGGTGGCCTCCGGGCGGATCAGCGAGCCGCCCCAGTTCAAAGCCTTGCCGGTAAGCACACCGGTGAACTCGTTGCGCAGGCGCTTGTACTGACCGAACATGTAGCCGATCTCGCGACCGCCAACACCGATATCCCCGGCCGGCACGTCCGTCTGGGGACCGATATGCCGCTGAAGCTCGGACATGAAGGACTGGCAGAAACGCATGACTTCGTTGTCGGACTTGCCCTTGGGATCGAAGTCCGAACCGCCCTTGCCGCCGCCCATCGGCAGGGTCGTCAGCGAATTCTTAAAAATCTGTTCGAAAGCCAGGAACTTCAGAATGCTTGCGCAGACGCTGGGATGAAAACGCAGCCCGCCCTTGTAAGGGCCGATTGCGCTGTTGAACTCAAAACGAAAACCACGGTTGACCTGGACCTGACCCTTGTCGTCCTGCCACGGAACACGGAACATAATCTGCCGTTCCGGTTCGACAATCCGGTCCAGAATCCTGGCCTCCACGTAGTCCTTGCGTTTTTCCATCACCGGATCCAGGGATTCCAGCACCTCGCGCACCGCCTGCAGGAACTCCTGTTCCCCCGCATTCCGTCTCTCCACAACGCCCAGCACCCTTTGGATTACCTCATGCACGGTCCAACCCTCCTTTATTGATTTTACCACACAACTTCACACTTGCCACACACGCTTCTCTTCGGCTACGGTAACAACATGCCGTTAAAAACAAATAAGGCATAACATGGCCGTATAGTAAGGCCCCCGATAAGGCAATCAAGAAGAAAAATGAGCATAACTGATTTTTTCTGCACGCACTGTAACGGCAATACTGCCGTATAGTTTTTTACTGTTGGACAATCTTGCGGGCTTTTCTTAAAGAGAAAGAAGCTTTATGGCTATTATCGAAACGGCAAACGGAAACGGCAATGAGGCCGTTGCCCGGCAATCGTTACAGTGGTTGGGGTGATCTTGTGAGTGAGCGTGCCGACAGGATGAAGGTGGCGGTGTTGAGGGCGCTGCAGGAGATTGACGGAGCGGCCGGCGCGGCTCGGATTGTGCAGCAGCTTGCGGGGGCCGGCGTGTCGCTCAAGCCGCGCACGGTTCGCTTGTACCTCAAGCAGCTTGACCGCGAGGGCATGACGGAGTGTGTGAGCAGGCGGCTTGGGAGGCGCATCACCGACCGCGGCGTGGAAGAGCTGGCGCATGCCAATGTTGTGGAGAAGGTCGGCTTCATAGCGACGAAGGTTGACTCGCTGGGCTACAGGATGTCGTTCAACTGCAAGGCGGGGGAAGGTTCCATTATCGTCAACGTGACCATGATCGACGAGCGCGTTCTGGGAATGGCCTTGAAAGAAATGAAGTCCGTGTTTGCGGCCGGCCTCGGCATGGGCGGCAGGCTGATTGCGGCGGAGTCGGGGCGGGTGATCGGCGGGCTGACCGTTCCTCCCGGCCGGGTTGGAATCGGCACGGTCTGCAGTGTGACCGTGAACGGCATACTGCTGCACGAGGGCATTCCGGTGACCTCGCGCTTCGGCGGTCTTCTCGAAATGCGAGGCGGTCAGGCCGTGCGCTTCATCGAGTTGATCGAATACAGCGGAACCACGCTCGATCCGCTCGAGGCGTTCATCCGCGCCGGAATGACCAACGTGCGCGCGTGCGCCGCGAGCGGCGCCGGAATCATCGGCGCGAGTTTCCGCGAAATCCCGTCGGCCGCGATCGAGGATGCCATGAAGCTTCAGAAGGCCATGCGCCGCAAGGGCCTTGGCGGGATCATGGCGATAGGTCAGCCCAACAAACCTTTGCTGGACGTGCCCGTGGCGGAGGGCCGCACGGGTGTGATCGTCGTGGGAGGGCTTAATCCCGTCGCGGCGCTGCATGAGGCCGGAATACGGATTTCCATGTTGTCGCTGGCGGGACTGGAGGATTACCGCGCGTTCAAGGACTGCGAGGAGCTTTGCCGGAAGTATGCCTGAAGAAATCAAGGAATTCTGCGGCTTGTTCGGGGTATACGGGGTCGAGCGCGCCCCCGAGCTGATCTATGAGGGCCTCTTCGCGCTGCAGCACAGGGGGCAGGAGGGCGTCGGCATAGTGGTCAGCGACGGCCGCAAAGTGCGGTCGGAGAAATACCAGGGCCTGGTTGCGGAGCTGCTTTCGAAGGGGGCTTTGGACCGGCTCAGCGGCAGTCTGGGGATCGGCCATGTCCGTTACTCCACCACGGGAGCCACGCGCATTCAGAACGTTCAGCCCCTGGTGGTGGAGTGCGTGGATGGGATCTGGGCCGTGGCCCACAACGGCAACCTGGTGAATGCGGCGCGGCTGCGCGGCATGTATCAGCAAGCCGGGGCGATTTTTCAGACCGGCACGGACAGCGAGGTGCTGGTTCACCTGCTGGCCGACCCGATGTACCGTTCGCGCCCGCGGCGCGTGGCGCGCGCGCTGTCGGAACTGCGTGGCGCCTTCTGTTTCCTTATCATGACCGATCGCTGTGTCATGGCGGCCCGCGACCCCAACGGTTTCCGCCCGCTCTCGATCGGGCGCCTCGGCGATGGCTGGGTGTTCGCCAGCGAAACCTGCGCGCTGAACCAGGTCGGAGCCGATTTCGCGCGCGACGTTTTGCCGGGCGAGCTTGTTACGGTTGACGAAACCGGGATGCGCTCGAGCCGTTTTGCCGAGCACGAGCCCCAACGCCTGTCGCAGTGCGTGTTCGAAATGGTCTACTTCGCGCGGCCGGACAGCACGGTATTCGGCTACAACGTGCACAAGGTGCGTATGGCTTACGGCCGCCGCCTGGCGGAGGAACATCCCGCCGACGCCGACATTGTGATCGCCGTGCCGGACAGCGGCAACTCGGCGGCCCTGGGTTACTCGCAGGCCGGCGGTATACCGCTCGATTTCGGTTTCATCCGCAACCATTATATCGGACGAACCTTCATCATGCCCGAAGAGCGCGACCGCGCGGCGGGCGTGGATATGAAGCTTTCGCTGCTGCCGGAAGTCGTGAGCGGCAAGCGGGTCGTGGTGGTCGACGATTCGATCGTGCGCGGCACAACCGCCCGCCGGCGCGTCAAGCGGCTGCGGGAAGCCGGCGCCACGGAAGTGCACGTGCGCATCTCCTGCCCGCCTTGCGCTCACCCCTGTTTCTACGGCATAGATTTCCCCACTCGCGAGGAGCTCATCGCGGGAGGCTCCTCCGTCGAGGAGATTCGCACGTTCATCGGCGCCGATACGCTTGGCTATCTCAGCGTCGAGGGACTGCTCTCGCCCTACGACGACCCCGCGGCGTTCTGTACCGCCTGCTTCACCGGGTCGTACCCGGTGGACGTATCCGGATGTGGAGGTAAGCACATTCTGGAGAACAAGACACTCGATCCGAATTTCGATCTTCGCAATGAACCTTTGGCATTGGCTTCGGGTGAAGAAACCGGTAGCGTAATGCCCCAATCCGCGAATGCTGGGACCGGGCAATGAGTAAACACATCTTTGTAACGGGCGGAGTTGTATCATCGCTGGGCAAGGGGCTGACCGCCGCGTCAATCGCCCTGCTGCTCAAGCAGCGCGGCTACAGGGTCTGCCTCCAGAAGCTCGATCCCTACATCAACGTGGATCCCGGCACAATGTCGCCCTTTCAGCACGGTGAAGTCTACGTGACCGCCGACGGCGCCGAGACCGATCTCGACCTCGGACACTACGAACGCTTCACCGGAATCGACTGCACGCGCAACAGCAACTACACAACCGGCCGCATATACAGCGCGGTGATCCGGCGCGAACGCGAGGGGGGCTACCTCGGAAAGACCGTCCAGGTCATCCCTCACATAACCGACGAGATAAAGCGCGCGATCGCGTCGCTCGGTTCGGACGATATCGACGTGGCCATAACCGAAATCGGCGGCACGGTGGGCGATATCGAATCGCTGCCTTTCCTGGAGGCGATTCGCCAGTACAGGCAGGAAATCGGCCGCGACAACGGTTTGTTCATCCACATTACCCTCGTTCCGTACCTGCGCGCGGCCAGGGAGATCAAGACCAAACCGTCGCAGCAGTCGGTGGGCATTCTGCGCACGATCGGCATTATCCCCGATATCCTGATATGCCGCTGCGAAAAGCACATGAGCGACGAACACAAGGACAAGCTCGCGCTTTTCTGCAACGTCGACCGCAACCTGGTGATCGAGGAAAAGGACGTGGCCAATTCCATCTATGAAGTTCCCGTGGAGCTCGCCAAGCAGGATCTCGACGTCTATATCATGGAGAAGCTCAAGTTGCACGTGAGTTCGCTCGATCTGAGCGTATGGAAGGACATGCTGCGGCGGCTTATCAAGCCGCGGAACGGCGCGGTCGAGATCGGCGTGGTCGGTAAGTACATCGGGCTCCAGGATTCTTACAAGAGTATCTACGAGGCTTTGACCCACGGCGGCATAGCCAACGACGTCAAGGTGACAATCCGCATGGTGGAATCGGAAGATGTCGAGGAAAAGGGCGCCGCGGAGCTGCTGGACGGCGTGGGAGGAATACTTGTGCCCGGCGGTTTCGGCGATCGCGGGATAGAGGGCAAGATTCTTGCCGCGCGCCATGCGCGAGAACACGGGATACCGTTTTTCGGGATCTGCCTCGGCATGCAGTGCGCGGTCATGGAGTTCGCCAGGAACGTGGCCGGGCTGAAAGCCGCCAACAGCACCGAGTTCGACGGCCGGACGCCTCATCCGGTAATAGACCTGATGGAAGAGCAGAAGCAGGTGAAGGCCAAGGGCGGCACGATGCGGCTCGGCGCCTACCCGTGCCGGCTGACCCCGGGCACAAAGGCGCGGGCGGCTTATGGCAGCGACGTCATATCCGAGCGGCATCGCCACCGTTACGAGTTCAACAACGCTTATCGCGAAGAGCTGACGGAGAAGGGCTTGAAGATCGCCGGCATTTACGAGAAGGGCGACCTGGTGGAAATCGTCGAATTGCCGCAACACCCCTGGTTTGTGGCGTGCCAGTTCCATCCTGAATTCGAGTCGACGCCGCTCAATGCTCATCCGCTGTTCCGCGAGTTCGTAGGCGCCGCCATGAAAGCGGCCGGAGATGGGGAGTCTTCAGACGTCAATCACTAAAGCAGCCGTGCACGGCGCTCTCGCAACATGCCCAAACGCACCGACATAAAGAAGATTATGCTGATCGGTTCGGGACCGATCGTGATCGGCCAGGCCTGCGAATTCGACTACTCGGGAGTGCAGGCCTGCAAGTCGTTACGCGAGGAAGGTTTCGAGGTTGTGCTGGTGAACAGCAACCCCGCGACGATAATGACCGATCCCGAGTTCGCGGAGCGCACGTACATCGAGCCTCTCAACCTGGAGATCATAACGGGTATCATCCGCCGCGAGCGCCCCGATGCCCTGCTGCCCACGCTGGGCGGGCAAACCGCGCTCAACCTGGCGATGGAGCTGCACGAAAACCGCGTGCTGGAGCGCTACGGCGTGGAGATGATCGGCGCCAAGGCCGAGTCTATCCGCAAGGCCGAAGACCGCGACCTCTTCAAACAGGCCATGCGCCATATCGGTCTGGAGCTGCCGGTCAGCGCTTCGGCCCACTCGCTTGAAGAAGCCCTGCGCCTGCGCGAGAGCATCGGTTGCTATCCGCTGGTTATACGTCCGGGCTTTACTCTCGGGGGCACCGGGGGCGGCATTGCCTGCGACGACGAGAGTTTCGAAGCCATCGTGCAGCGCGGGCTGTTCTACAGCCCGACCACCGAGGTGCTGATCGAGGAATCCGTGCTGGGATGGAAGGAGTTCGAGCTTGAGGTGATGCGGGACTCGAAGGACAACTGCGTCATCGTATGCTCCATCGAGAACCTGGACCCCATGGGCGTGCACACCGGCGACAGCATTACGGTGGCGCCGGCGCAGACCCTGACCGACCGGGGTTACCAGCTGATGCGGGACGCCGCCATTGCCGTGATGCGCGAGATAGGGGTGGATACGGGCGGATCGAACGTCCAGTTTGCCGTCAACCCCGAGGACGGGCGCATGGTCATTATCGAGATGAATCCGCGCGTTTCGCGTTCCAGCGCGCTGGCGTCCAAGGCCACGGGTTTCCCGATCGCCAAGATTGCCGCCAAGCTGGCGGTGGGCTACACGCTCGACGAGATTCGCAATGACATCACGCAGGAAACCCCGGCCTGCTTCGAGCCTTCGATCGATTATGTCGTCACGAAGGTCCCGCGGTTTGCCTTCGAGAAGTTTGCGGCGGCGGACAATACCCTGGGCACGCAGATGAAATCCGTGGGCGAGACGATGAG
>Ga0180435_10003023_pt1 | contig 17004 bp, 18 predicted proteins | sample SS_ome_3_FD_132467 | JGI IMG/M metagenome (GOLD analysis project Ga0180435, IMG submission 132467) | Hypersaline lake sediment archaeal communities from the Salton Sea, California, USA - SS_3_S_1 metaG | ecosystem: Environmental > Aquatic > Non-marine Saline and Alkaline > Hypersaline >...
GGGTGTTCCTGCGCCGCCTCAGAGATCGAGCAGAAGATCACCCCGGCCTCGGCAAGGTTCTCACGGAACGTTGTCGCCACCGATACGCTGTCGAACACCGCATCCACCGCCACGCCTGCCAGCGCCTTCTGTTCTTCCAGCGGAATGCCCAGCTTCTCGTAGGTACGCAGCAGTTCCGGATCGACCTCGTCCAGACTTTTCGGCCCATCCTGCTGCTTGGGCGAGGCGTAGTAGGAAATCGCCTGAAAATCGATCTCCGGGTAATTCACCGATGCCCAATCGGGCCGGGGCAAAGTCAGCCAATGCCGATAGGCATTCAGCCGGTACTCCAGCACCCATTCCGGTTCATTCTTGCGGGCCGAAATCAGGCGTATGACATCTTCGTCGAGGCCCGGCGGTATGACCTCGGAGTCCACGTCGGATACGAAGCCGTACTCGTATCCCTTCTCGACCAATGCATCCAAGTCTTGTGCTACAGATGACACTTCACCCTCCATTACCCGAGTAATTCACTCAAGTATATTTAAGGGCAAAGCCAGCGCCTAACCATACTCAGAAATTGTGGTTTACATCGTGACGATCATGTCCAGAACAAGCATGCTTGTCTAATTTTTGTCTTGAGTTTTAATGCTTATCAACTCCCGCCAGGCATTCAGAGTGCTTGTCGTACAGGCTTGCTTCGGACGAGACCGGAGTTTTTCAACCCCAGGAGAAATCAGATGCGCGTGGCGATCATCGGCGGAACCGGATTTGTTGGCAGCTATTTGCTGGATGCACTCGCGGAAGCGGGGATACGACCGGTTGTCCTGGTCAGACCAGGCAGCGAATCGCGCTTGCGGCACGGTGACCACTGCGACCTGGTCAGCGGCAGCGTCGCTGACCAGACCGCGCTCACCACCCTGCTGGCTGGCGCTGACGCGGTGATCTACAACGTTGGCATTCTGCGCGAGCAGCCGGCACGCGGCATCAGTTTTGACGAACTGCAGCGGGCCGCACCCATCCGGGTCATGCAGGCCGCTGCAGAAGCCGGCGTCAAACGCTTTATGCTGATGAGCGCCAATGGTGTCGATGCCGACAGCACGTCCTACCAGTCCAGCAAGCTGGCGGCCGAACAACACCTGGTGGGCTCCGGTCTCGAAGCCACCGTTTTTCGCCCTTCCGTGATTTTTGGAGACCCGCGTGGGCGGGATGAGTTTGCGAGTTCGCTGACCCGGGACATCATCGCTCCACCTCTGCCCGCACCTTTATTCTTCGCTGGCCTGAACGCCTGGGATGCCGGCAGCTTCGAATTGTCACCGGTACATGTCGCCGACGTGGCCAGTGCCTTTACCCGCTCGCTGAACGATCCCGAGACCATCGGCAAGACGCTCACCCTTGGCGGCCCCGAGAACCTTAGCTGGCGTACCATCCTTGTCCGCCTGGCCACGGTTACCGGCAAGCGAAAATTGATGCTGCCGGCACCCGCCCTGGGAATCTCGGCGGCAGCCGCTCTGTTGGATCGCTTCGACTTCTTCCCGATCACCCGCGACCAACTGAGCATGCTGATGCAGGGCAATACCTGCAGCGATGCGGATCTTCGGTCGCTCGGGATCACACCAAAGGCCTTCGCCGAAGAACACCTTGGCTACCTGAGATCGCAGAATTACGGGAACAATCCATGTCCAAAGAAAGCCGCCTGAAAACCTCGCGCGGCGGCCGCCTGGCGCAACTCGGGCGTCTCGCTGGCGGACTAGCGGGCGGCGCATTGACCGAGGGTGCTCGGCAACTCGCCTCCGGCAAACGCCCTGCGATCGGCGATTTACTCATGTCGCCCGGCAACGCCCGTCGGGTCGGAGAGCGTCTTTCGGAGATGCGCGGCGCTGCCATGAAAGTGGGCCAGCTGTTGTCGATGGACAATGGCCATGTCATGCCACGTGAACTCAGCGAAGTGCTTGCGCACTTGAGAGAAAACGCACATCGGATGCCGCTTGGACAAGTGGCCGACGTGTTGCAGCGCGAATGGGGGGACAACTGGCAGCAGGAGTTCCAGCGCTTCAGTTTCACCCCACTGGCTTCGGCCTCCATTGGCCAGGTGCACGCAGCGGAACTGAAGGACGGACAGCGCCTGGCCGTGAAGATCCAGTATCCCGGGGTGCGGGATAGCATCGATAGCGATGTGGACAACGTTGCCGCATTACTGCGCCTCTCCCGCCTGTTGCCAGAGGGATTGGATTTAGCTCCGTTGTTCCAGGAAGCCAAGCAACAGTTGCATGCCGAAGCGGACTATCGCCTGGAGGCCAGCTTGCTTCGGCGCTACCGGCAACTCATTTTCGATGACACCCGCTTCGAGGTGCCGGACGTCGTTGACGAACTGACCAGCGAAGCGACGTTGAGCATGCAGTTTCTCGATGGCGCGCCGATTGAGTCGCTCGCTGATGCTCCAGCAGCCACTCGCAATGCCGTCGCCACTGCCTTGCTGGAATTGGCACTGCGCGAGGCGTTCGAGTGGGGCACCGTACAGACCGACCCCAACTTCGCAAACTACCGTTTCGACCCCGAAACTGGCCGCGTGCAATTGCTCGACTTCGGCGCAACCCGGGATTACTCAGCGAAAGATGTCAGCAACCTGCACCGGCTCCTGTGGTCATGCCTCGAAGGTTCGGATGAAGACGTGCTCCTTGCGGCAACAAGGGTTGGGTACGTCGGTGCCGATGATCCGGCATCGTATCAGCGGAGCATAGTGACGCTGCTGCGCATGGTCACAGAGCCGATTACCAGCCGGCCTGACTTTGCCTTTCACTCAACGGACCTCGCGCAACGCATGCGCGATCACGTGATCGCGATGCGCACCCGTGAGCGTTTCACCCGCCTGCCGCCGCCGTCCGTGCTGTTCCTGCATCGCAAGCTTGGCGGTCTTTACCTGCTGCTCAGCACACTGAAAGCCCGCATACCGGTTTCAGCACTGATCGAGAACCAGCGCGCGCAATGGCAGCCGGAAGGCTAACCCAAACACCTATTGTTCAGCTTTATTCCCACGTTATTTGGACGTTTTTTAGACATTTTGCTCGCAAAATCGGGCATCACCGCCTAATCTAGCAATCAATTCCTGTTCAACATTTAAATTGAGTCGCATTTATTTCGACAATTCTCGAACAACCTCTAACAGGGCCAGCAAAACACCATGCGAAGTTACCCCGCAACCATAAAGGTCACCAACCTGCGCTTGCGTACGTTCATCGGCTTCAACCCGGATGAACGCAAGAAGCAGCAGGACGTCGTGATCAATGCCGAGATAAGGCACACCGTCAGTGAGCGCGCCCTGCAAGACGAAGTAGACGCCGCACTGGACTACAAGAAAATCACCAAGGCGATCATCCAGCACGTCGAATCGGGCCGGTTTCTACTGCTAGAAAAACTGGTCGGCGACCTGGTCGGCATCTGCAGCAGCTCCCCGCAAGTTGAACAAGCGATTGTGACCGTGGACAAGCCGCACGCCCTGCGCTTCGCAGACTCGGTGTCCGTAACACTCGAATTCGACCGCAAACTTCATCGACTACCCAAAGGAAGCGACCATGATTCAGACACCCGTCCGCTTAGCCAGGCATCCTGAGATCAGCACCGAAGCCCGCTTAGTGCGGGACGTCCTCATCGAGCAGGGCCTGGAAACCCCAATGCTTGAGAATGGCCTGAGCCAAGATCAGAAATACGACAGGATTCGCCATCTGATGTCCGACGTCATGGACACCCTCGGACTTGACCGCTCTGATGACAGCCTCAACGAAACGCCGCACCGCATCGCCAAGATGTACGTGCGTGAAATTTTCTCTGGCCTCGACTACACCAACTTTCCCACACTCTCGCTGATCGACAACAAGATGGGCGCCAACGAAATGGTCAAGATTCGCGAGATCGACCTGACCAGCACCTGCGAGCATCATTTCGTAACCATCGATGGCACGGCCAAAGTCGCCTACATACCCGGGGACAAGATCATCGGATTGTCGAAGATCAACCGCATCGTGCGTTTTTTTGCGCAGCGGCCGCAGGTTCAGGAACGCCTGACCCGGCAAATCCTGGTGGCACTGCAGACATTGCTCGACACTGAAGACGTCGCGGTGAGCATAGACGCGACACACTATTGTGTGAAATCACGTGGCGTCATGGACAGTAATTCGCAGACCAGCACTACCGCACTGGGAGGATGCTTCATCGAGAACATCCACACCCGGGCAGAGTTTCTCAACCCCTGATGAGTGAATCGATACTCGGTCGCAACCGATCCGCCAACGATAAGCCGACTTGCGTTTTGGTGGCAGGCGCCACCGGTGGCATTGGTAGCGCCTTCTGTCGACGCCTGGCGCAGACGTTTCCGGGAACCGTTCTCATACGTCTTGCGCGCCATCCGGCGCGACTGGAAAAACTGGCCACGGAAACACATGATCTGACTTTCGAACTGGGTGAAGAAGCGCAGATCGAGGATGCTGTCAGGCAAATTCCGGAACACCTGCAACTCGAATGGGCCTTTATCGCAACCGGCTGGCTACATGACGAGCAACACACCCCGGAAAAGACGTACAAAAGCCTCGATGCGAGGCACATGCTGCACGCCTACCACACCAACGCCGTCGGACCTGCCCTGCTTGTGAAGCATCTGCTACCAAGGATGCAGACCACAAAACCAGCGATCATCGGCATCCTTTCGGCCCGCGTGGGCAGCATCAGCGACAACCGCATGGGTGGCTGGCACGCTTACCGGGCCAGTAAAGCCGCCCTCAACATGCTTATCAAAAACTATGCGCTGGAGTTCGCCAGGAGAAAGCACGGGCCCATCATTGTCGGACTTCAGCCAGGCACAACCGATACGGCACTTTCCGCACCGTTCCAGCGAAGCGTACCCGAAGACCAGTTACAGACCCCGGAATACACGGCCGCACAACTGCTCATGGTAATGCAGCATCTTGAGCCATCCGACTCGGGAAAACTGTTCGACTTCCTTGGACTGCCCTTCGACCCATGACGAAGCTTCATCAAAGGGAGCCGCAAACAACACTTGCGCTCAAGGGGCGGCACCACTTGGAGGCCTCTTACACATCTTTGTGCCTGCGAACAGCGATTGATCGAATGAAGAACCTTCTGGTGGCGATACTGATGATATTGCTTGCGCCCCCGGCGGTAATGGCAGACGCACTCGACCAGCACCAATGGCAGGACCGCCTGCTGATCCTGGCGGCACCCTCCGCCGAACATCCGGCACTGCAATCCCAGCGCACTACGATTCAAATGCGTCGTGATGCCATCGAGGATCGCGACCTGCGTATCTACGAGCTCATAGGCAATCACGGCCTACGCGACGGAGAACCGATTGAGGCCGAGGATGTTGCTGAATTGCGTGAACGCTTCGGACTGCAACACGACGACACCCTGATGATTCTCGTTGGCCTCGATGGTGGTGAGAAACGTCGCGCATCATTGGCGACACCTCTGTCCGAGTTTTTCCTTGAAATCGACGCCATGCCGATGCGTCAGGCCGATATCAAAACCAAGCGGGCAGCCGGCATGCTTGTTACCGAACCTTGACCACCCGGCATTAGAGAGTCCGCTCCACGCAGGCTGAATCAGCAACCATGAAACCACGATACCCATTCATACAACCTTTTGCAGAGTTGCCCCGCCAGCTCCCCATCTATCCCCTGGAGAACGCGCTGCTACCGGGCGGCGAACTCCCGCTGGAACTCTCCGCGCCCTCTGATCTCGCGCTGTTCAGGCGCGCATTAAAAACAGACCAACTGATCGGCATGGTGCAACCCCAGCCGAATGACAAGGAATGGGGCACTTACCGGACGGGTTGCGCGGGTCGGATCAGGCAATACCGGGAGAGGAAGGATGGGCGACTGAACGTCATGCTCACTGGCGTATGCCGCTACAAGCTGATGGAACAGGAACCCCAGAAAGACGGCTACATCCTGGCCAAGGTTGACTGGAACGGCTTCGAGCACGACTACGAGACCGAGGCGGTGGACCCATCAATTGCCGAAGCCTTCAAAGCAAACCTGCGTACCTACTTCGATCGGCACGCCATGCAGGCAGACTGGAAAGTCCTCAACAAGCTACCCATCGAACAGGTGGTGAACAATCTGGTGTTGGTCATGAACATGGAGATCGGCGACAAGCAGAAACTCCTTGAGTCCCCCACTGTAACGCTAAGGCTCCAGTTGTTTTCCAGGCTTCTGGACAACAAGGCTGACCCAATACTCGCTGCTCCACCAGAGCGCAATCTCGTAAACTAGCCGGTGAAAAACCGAAAGACACCGGAAGGAGTTGGCCATTTTGAAAGTACTCATCGTTTTGACCTCCCATGATCGACTCGGCGACACCAACGCCAAGACAGGCTTTTGGTTGGAAGAATTTGCCAGTCCTTACTACCACTTCAAAGATGCAGGTGCGCAAATCACATTGGCCTCACCCAATGGCGGCCAGCCCCCAGCTGACCCGAAAAGTTACCAAGCTGACTTTCAAACCGATGCCACGCGCCGATTCGAAGCTGACCCTGAAGCCCAGAAAGCACTCGCGAATACCACCAAGCTGTCTGACATCAGAACGGATGACTTCGACGCCGTTTTTTACCCGGGTGGTCACGGCCCACTCTGGGATCTTCACAACAACACCGACTCAATTTCGCTGATCGAAGGCTTTGTAGCGTCAGGCAAGCCTGTTGCTGCCGTTTGCCATGCACCTGCGGTCTTATTGAAAGCCAGTGACCAGAACGGCACACCGCTACTCAAAGGCAGAAAGGTGACTGGTTTCAGCAACTCGGAAGAAGCGGCCGTGGGCCTGACCGAGGTTGTGCCATACCTGCTTGAAAACCAGCTTGCCGAAACTGGCGGCATTTACCAGCGAACAGAGGACTGGAATTCGCTGGCGGTTGTCGATGGCCTGATCATCACGGGACAAAACCCGGCTTCTTCAGAGGCGGTCGCTGAAGCCTTGTTGAAAGCAATCAACCAGTGACAAGCACGACGATGATCTTCATCCGCGCAAAGGACAGCCGATCCGCGTAGCAAGCAACAACCGGAGGAGCGCATGCCTCCCTTTTCAACACAAAAGCAACTGCTGGGACTGCTTGGCTGGCTTGCAATAAGTTTTGGCGCCTCTGCCATTGGTGCACTGGCCTCAATTCAAGCGAAGCCGTTTTATGGCCAGCTGGTCCAGCCCGACTGGGCACCACCGCCGTGGGTTTTTGCACCCGTATGGACCACCCTCTATGCCCTGATGGGTATCGCCGCCTGGCTGGTGTGGCGGTCGGGCGGCTTCTATCTGAATCGCAGACCACTGACACTGTTTTTGGCTCAACTTGTCTGCAACGCCTTGTGGAGCTGGCTTTTCTTTGCCTGGAATCTTGGCCTCATGGCGCTGGTTGATATCGCGCTGCTGTGGGTCCTGATTGTGGCCACCCTTGTCGCGTTTTGGCGCATACAACCACTTGCCGGGAGCCTGCTTGCCCCCTACCTCCTTTGGGTCAGTTTCGCTGCCGTATTGAACTTTTCTCTTTGGAAGCTCAACCCGCAGTTGCTTTAGGAAGCTCCTTGCCACCCATCTGGCCAACACCACCCCGGCCTGCCCTCCCGATCTTCTCGTGAGCCCTTTTCCATTCCACTCGCATTGTTGAAAAGGAACCGGCGGACTCAACCCGCTGCCATTGCCGGTCATGCTCGAATTCACACCACACACCGACCAGTTTTCATCGATCAACCTTCGAATCGCCACCACCGAAGGACCTCGAAAAGCAAATAACCACGACAATTCATGGACAGAAGACTGGCTTTCCAAGATTTATTGTGGACATTTTCATTTTTTCTGCTAAATTCCTAATCAACATCGCTTCATTTCTTATTCAACCAGGCGGAAACAGAGCGATGATCTTCACAAAACTTGGACACCATCTACCCCGACGAGGGGTTCAGGAGCAAACCGATGAGATTGTCGACCAAAAGCCGTTACGCGATAACCGCCATGCTGGATCTCTCACTCAACGGGGTAGACGGCCCGGTGACGTTGGCGGATATTTCCGAACACCAGAACATTTCTCTCTCCTACCTGGAGCAGTTGTTTGCATCTCTGCGCTCCAAGGCGCTTGTGAGAGGAGTCAGGGGCCCCGGCGGTGGCTACTTCCTTGGCAAGGATTCCAGCCAGATTACCGTTGCAGAGATTGTCTGCGCCGTTGACGAATGGGTGGAATACACGCGCAGTGAAGACTACAAGCGCAATTCAAGCGAGCCGCTCTCGTTGAGTACCCGGGACCTGTGGGATGATTTCAGCGACCAGCTGTACAACTTCCTGGACAGCATGACGCTGGCCTCCCTGGTCGCTCGTGGAGAGCAACAGCACCAACCTATGCTTCGCGACATCGGACTTGTGAAAAACGGTTTCGATTCGGTTTCCAACCAAGCCGCTTAAGCACGGTTTCAGACACCAGGTGGCGCGGCACACGGCTATCCGCTGGAGTCCTGATTCCCAAGCAGAAGACAGCCAATCTCGGCAGCCTGATCACTAAAGAGGCTTACGGTTTCCCCGTAAGCCTCTTCATTGAATCAAGACTGCAAGCCAGAAAGGTCAACCGTTGCCGGTCGCCGGCAGTGAAATACAAGCTGGCAACTGAAGGGCGACATGTGCCGAGAACTGGTTGGACCATTGGGCACGATGCTATCGACGGCCGCAATGGGTGGCTTTGCCTGGTCTGCCGCCCTGGATCCCTGAAGCCAACCACCCCCAGTCAACACAGGCTTGACCTGGGCAGCGCTCCAGCCATGCTTTTTAAGAAACCTGATCGCGAGGAACTGCCCCATGTCCTGGGAACACCTGTTTCGTAAACTGCCCGGTACACGGCGCGAGCCACCCGGACTCGAACAACGCATCTGGAAGAAGCTGCCGTTGTTTTTTCTGGCCGGCACCGCCATTCCCTTGATCGCCTATGCTTATGCCCACTGGTTCCCCGCACCTGGCAGCCTGACCGAGGAGAAATATCTCAACCTGGTCGGCATCCTGGTGACCGCGACGATCATCACCGCCTGGACCGCCGTGTTCACCGTGGCGATTGGCTGTTTCGTGGTGCGGGTGATGAAGGGACCGGGCTATGTCGCTGACCCGTATCCTCTCATCGACTCGGATGAGCCGCGACAGGCCAACCAGACCAAACGGGAGGAGGTTGTCGATCGCCGCGGCAAAGAATAATGAAAGGACGAGGCTCAGGTCGTTCGCGGTTTCAGTATCTGCGCGTACCGACCGGCCCAGGGAGCCGGAAACACTGCAACCTGGCGCAAATGAATACGTTCGACACGACGTGCAACTGGAAAGAACACTTGAGCGATTCCGCTTACGCAGTTCAACAAGAACGCCCACTGCTGCTGGTGGAAGGCCTGTGCAAGTCCTATAACAGCGCGGAGCTCCGGCAGGAGGTATTCAGCCATCTCGATCTGCAGATAGCCGGTGGCGAGGCGGTCGCACTGCTCGGTGCCAGTGGCAGCGGCAAGACCACCCTGCTCAATCTGATAAGCGGCATCGACACCCCCGACAGTGGCCGGGTGATGATTGACGGCCTGGACCTGAATACACAGGGAGAACTCCATCGCACCCTCATCCGGCGTGTGCAGATGGGTTTCGTGTTCCAGTTCTTCAACCTGATCCCGACACTCACGGTGCAGGAAAACATCGCCATGCCGCTGGAATTGAACGGGCGTCCCGCGGCGGAGCAACGGCAACTCGCCGGTTACTTGCTGCAACAGATCGGCCTGCCCCACACCGCGGACCGTTTTCCGGAGACGTTGTCTGGTGGCGAGCAGCAGCGTGTTGCCATTGCCAGGGCACTGGCGCATCGTCCCCGGCTGCTGCTGGCTGACGAACCGACCGGTAACCTCGACGAACAGACCGGCGATGACATCATGGAATTGCTGATCGGGCTGGTGCGCGAGCAACAGACCGCACTGCTTCTCGTGACCCATAGCTCGCGCATTGCCGAACGCGCCGACCGGATACTGCGGCTCAGCCAGGGCCGATTGGTGCCAGGGTGAGGCGATGATCTCTCCGCTGCTTCTGCGCGCCGGGATCAACTACCAGCTGCGCCACCGCTGGCAGGCGTTCCTCGCGTTACTGGGTATCAGCATGGGTGTCGCGGTAGTGCTTGCCGTGGACTTGGCCAACAGCGCGGCCAAGGCCGCTTTTGAACTCTCCGCCGAACAAATCCGTGGCACAGCAACTCACCGGGTGACCGCCGTGGATGGCCGGGTGCCGCTGGACTGGTACCGGGAGTTCTTCACCCAGCCGCATCTGCCACCTGCCGCGCCCGTGATCAGCGGCCGGGTACGCCACATCGACAGCGATACCAGCCTGCAACTACTGGGTCTGGATATCTTCGTCGAAGGCCCGTTTCGAGCCCAACTGGGTAGCACGGTGACAAGTACCGACCTGAGTGACTGGCTGGGCAACCCGAACCTCGTGATGCTCAGCCGTAGCGCCGCCAGATCTCTCGGGGTGAAACAGGGCGAGACCCTGCGGCTCCGGGCCAACGGGAAAGAACGCCCGCTGCAGGTTGCCTTTGTGCATGAGGACGATAGCGCGGCAACCCGCGACCTGCTATTGGTCGACATCGCCACCGCGCAAGCGCTTTTGCAGATGCCGGGACACATCAGCTACCTGGACCTGATCGCCGAACAAGGCGACCTGCCGCACCTGCAGGCATTGCTGCCTCCCGGACTACAGCTGGTGAGCATCGACCAGCAGACCGCGGGTACGGTCAACCTCTCGGCCGCCTTTGAACTCAACCTTACCGCCATGAGCCTGCTGGCGATGCTGGTTGGACTGTTCCTGATTTACAACGCAATGTCTTTTTCCATCGTGCAGCGACGCAACCTGTTCGGCCGGCTGCGCGCAGTCGGCACCCAGCCGGGCGAGATCTACCGCGTCGTGTTGACCGAGGCGCTGATACTTGGCCTGGTCGGCTCGCTGATCGGCGTTTTGCTGGGAATCTGGCTGGGCCAGGGCCTCACCCAGCTGGTGGCAGGGACCATCAGCGAACTGTATTACCGCGTGTCCACCGACGCCCAGCAGGTATCGGCGCTACCGGTACTCAAAGGGCTGACACTCGGGCTCGCCGGCACCCTCGTGGCGGCACTTTTTCCCGCCTACCAGGCTGCATCCACACCACCGATCTCGACCCTGTCGCGTGCCGACCTCGAGACCCGCACCATGCAGTGGTTGCCGAGGCTCGCGGCTACCGGAGGGATCGCTGCGATAAGCGGGCTGCTGATTGCATTTGTCCTGCCCGGCGGGCTACTGATGGGCCTGCTCGGACTGTTCGTCCTGATCATGGGCATGCTGCTGATTACCCCCGCCAGCATCCCGCTGTTTCATCGACTGCTACAGCGCCTGCCGTTGCGCGGCATCTGGCGCCTCGCAGTGCGCGACCTCAATCGCCACGTCTCGCGCCTGGGCACCGCTGCTGCCGCGTTGATGATTGCCCTGGCCGCGGCGATCAGCGTGGCGGTAATGGTGCAGAGCATGCGCAGTGCGGTCAGCGACTGGCTGCTTGCTGCCCTGAACGCCGACCTTTATATCGCGACCCAGGACTTTGTCGACCGAACCACGCTGCCGGATAGCCTGGCAGGCGACCTGGAACAACTCGAGACGATCTCGGCGATCAGCCGCTACCGCAGCCGCAAGGTGGAATTCGACGGCCGTCCACTCACCATCATCGGTGCGGGTCTCGCAGAAAAATCACGTGATGGTTTCCGCTTTACCGATGTCTCGGCGGAGAAGGCCTGGCAGGCTTGGGAGGGTGGTGCCGTGTTGATTTCCGAGCCGCTGGCCAACCGACTCGACCGAGGGGCGGGTGACATGATCCGTCTGCCCTCTCCTGGCGGTGAACGCAAATACCGCGTCGCCGGGGTGTTCCGCGACTTCGCCAGCGAGCATGGTCGCCTGTTCATGCCGTTACCCCTATACCGCGACACATGGCGCGACAACGCGGTGGCCACCCTGGGGCTGTTCTCCGATACCCTCAGCGCCGCTGAACTCAAGCAACAGGTCTACCGCATGCTTCCCGCTGACACACCGCTACTGCTCACCGAGGCGGAGATGGTCTACCAGGAATCGATGGCCGTATTCGAGCGCACCTTCCGCATTACCAACGTGCTGCGCGGCCTTTCGCTCGGCGTGGCAGTCGTGGGGATACTCAGCGCCCTGATGGCGATCCAGCTGCAAAGGCGCAAGGAATTCGCGGTGCTGCGTGCGCTGGGCATGACCCACCGACAACTCGCCGGGCTGATCCTGGCCGAATCATTGCTGCTCGGCGCAATTGCCGCCCTGATGTCACTGCCGACCGGTATCCTGATGGCCTGGGTACTGACCGGTGCAGTGCAGTTCAAGGCGTTCGGCTGGACCATGCCACTGGTCCTCGAGGCCGCACCGCAGGCGCTCAACCTCGGCCTCGGCATTCTCGCTGCAGCGCTGGCCGCGCTCTACCCGGCATGGCGTGCCAGCCGCTACCAGCCGGCACCGCAGTTGCGGGAGGACTAGGGCCTTTGAACGGCATGCGGACATTACTCCCCCTCCTGCTGGCCACACTGCTTCTCGGTTGCGACAGCGCACCATCGCCGGAATCGTCCGCACCTGGCGGCACGGTACGCGTTGCCGAACGCATGTCGGCACAGCCCCAACCCGGGTTCAAACGCGCCGACCGGCCGCATGAGTTCGATTTCCCCGCGGATCATGGCGCACACCCGGATTACGCCACCGAGTGGTGGTACTTCACCGGCAACCTGGCCACCGACACTGGCAGGCCCTTCGGCTACCAGCTGACCCTGTTCCGAGTCGGACTGGTTGCCGGCGAACCGGCAGACGACTCGCCATTGCGCAGCAACCAGCTGTACATGGGCCACCTCGCGATCACCGATGTCGAGGCGCAACGTCACCATCATGCGGAACGTTTCAGCCGCGCAGCGGCCGGCCTGGCAGGGGCACAAACCAGGCCGCTGAAGATCTGGCTTGGCAGCTGGACGATCGCCGGGGCGGGCATGAACGACACCTTCCCGGTCAGCCTGCGCGCCGAGACCAACGACCTCGAGATCGCACTGACCCTCGAACAAAGCAGCAAGCCACGGGTACTTCAGGGTGACGCCGGCCTGTCGCGCAAGAGCGCAGAACCCGGCAATGCCTCGTACTACTACTCGTACACGCGCCTGCCAACGCGCGGCCGCCTGCGTATTGGCGATGCCTGGTACGAGGCCCGCGGCAATTCCTGGTTCGACCGCGAGTGGTCCAGCTCTGCACTGGGTCCGGACCAGGCCGGCTGGGACTGGTTTTCACTGCAACTGCAGGACGGGCGCGACCTGATGTTCTACCGCATGCGCGACAAGCAGGGAGAGGCACAACGATTTAGCCAGGGAGTGCTGGTGAGCAGCGATGGCCAGGTGACCCCGCTGGATTTGGAGAACACCCGATTGCAGGCATTACGCCACTGGCGCAGCGAGATCAGTGGGATCCGCTACCCGATCGGCTGGCGCCTGCAGATCCCGCACCACCAGATAGACCTGAGGATCGATGCCGCCCTACCCGACCAGGAAATGAATCTCAGTGTGCGCTACTGGGAGGGGGTGGTGAACGTCAGTGGCAGCCACAGTGGCATCGGCTACCTGGAGATGAGCGGCTATTCAGCATCGCCGTGATCATGCCAATGACCGCGATGAAAAAGGGAATTAGCTGCACACCGTTGCGGTCGAACCAACAAACGCACAATGAAATGAACCCATGGACAAGATACTGCTGATCATTCTGGCCGCGCTGGCGATATCGCTGATCCTGTTTGCCAGCGGCGTGATTCCCTACCCGGTAGGTTTCCTGGTGCTACTGATCCTGGCTATTGCCCGGGTGATGTGGACCCGCGGAGGATCGAACTGACGACCTGGTACGCTCACTCCGGCTACCGGTGTCGGCTGCAAGCCAACACCGGCAGCCTTACCACTCAGGAGCGGTACATGGACCGGGGCGAACGGCACCCGTAGGGATGCTTGCCACCCTTGTGCCAGTACTTGTGATGGCCATGCATACCGGGTGCATGCGCCTTGCTCGCATGCCGACTGTTAGGCACCTCGCCCAGTTCGACCGGCACCACCTGTTGCTCACGGTCCCTCACGAAGGTCAAATCGACCCGGTCGCCCGGAGCCTTTTCGCCCACCAGGCGGTACAACTGCTTGACCGAACTGATCGAATCGCCACCCAGTGACACGATCACGTCGCCAGCCGCTATGCCAGCTGTACCCGCTGCCGAGCCTTCGATCACCCGGGAGACCAGCACGCCACTCTGACCATCGGTGCCAAACGCCTGCTTCAGATCCTCGGTCATTGGCTGGACATGCACACCGAGCATCGCCCGCCCGCTGCCAGGCATGACGAACGCGGCCTGCAGCTGCAACTCCTCCGCATTGCGCAAAACCACGATGGGGGTGGTCCCCTGCGACTTCTTCACTAGATACTGCAATCGCCAGATCGAGTAGACAGGGCGTTCACTGATCGAGGTAACAACATCGCCGGCCTGCAGTCCGGCATTGGCAGCCACCGAGCCAGGCTTGACCGCTTGGATAGCTACCCCGTATTCCAGGCCCATCCGCTCCAATTCGGCCTGCGGCAGTTCGGAGATCTTGACCCCAAGGGCTGCGTGTTTGGGCCTGTTATCAGCCGGTGCGGCATAGCCATGGTGTTGCTGCCCTTGATTGCCGTAATGGCCATAGTGCCCGGCAAACACCGGCGCGCTGAAAGATGCCGCACCGATCAGCAGCGCCGATAGCAAGACTGCGGGACGTGTCTTCGACATGTCGATCTACTCCTCGTTGGTGTTAGTGAACTTTTGGAACTCAACACCGCAGGGAAGTTCGACGCTGCATGGCAAGCTTCACCATGCGCTCAGTCAGGTTTGTTAACGGAAAAAACCGATGTCCGAAACACAGATATCGGCTGAGAAATCACGCCCGATCGCCACGATACCGATGCGGCTGATTTTGCGGCGGTCGAGTTGGGTGGAGACCTTGTAAGGTGCGAAGGTGCTGAATGGAATCTGCAACAGGTTCCAACCGGGGCCGACTTCGAACGTGGCCCGATAGGCCTGCCAGGGAAACCTGAGGCCGCGGGTGCGCAGGTGCAGGTTGTAATGTTGGACGTTGCCCCTCACCCGTAGCCATACCCCGCGAAGGCCGGCAAGCGTAGATCGGTCGAAATCCTCCAGGTCACACACGGCCTGGATGAAGCCGCCGTTATTCCGGGTGCTCACCTCCCCTGTCATACGCAGGCAGGGAGTGTCATTCTGCTCGATCAGTTCGAGTTTGCCATCGGACACCCCGCCCATCACGCTGTCGGTGACCAAGCGCCATCCCTGCAAATCCAGTCTCAGTCCGGTTTTGTCTGTTGATGCATTCATGCCGGGCAGTTTGAACAAAAACGGCCGAAAGTTCAGCCCCGATACGAATGCCGAAACATCTCACTACCTCTTGGATGATCTGCGGTCGACAATGAGAAATCACTGTTGCGTCAATCGCATGCCTATTTCCCCACTGGATTCGGGGTGTCCCTGCGCATTTTGCCGACCAGAATCAACAACAGCACACGTCTAATTTCCTGAGAGGTCGGTCATGCCAGACACCAGACGTCGAAGCCTCCTGCTCGGGGCGGCCGGACTGCTGCCCCTGCTTTCTGTTCCAGCCGCAGCAGGGTTGTTGTCCACCCCGAGGCAGTCCGCGGGTCCTTTCTACCCCACCGAACCACCACTGGATGATGACAACAACCTGGTCCGAATACACGACGGGAAAGTCGCCCGGGGCCAGGTCAGTGAACTATCGGGACAACTGCTGGATCTCAACGGACGGCCGCTTTCCGGCGTTCGGATAGAAATCTGGCAATGTGATGCCAATGGCCGCTACCGCCATCCGCGCGAGCGTGGCCAAAGTCCGATCGACCCGGCATTCCAAGGCTTCGGCCACACGGTCACCGACCAACAGGGGCGTTATCGCTTCCGAACTATCAAGCCGGTGACCTACCCGGGCCGAACTCCGCATATCCACGTGGCCGTGCGCCCGCGAGGCGCCGAGCCATTGGTCACCCAGCTGTATGTCGCCGGTGAGTCACGCAACGAACATGACTTTCTCTACCGCCAGATTCCCGCCGAACAGCGCCACCTGGTGACCGCGGAGTTCCTCCTCGGGGGAGATCCGAGGGCCCCACTACGGGCGCATTGGGACATTGTCTTCGGCGCCCTTGATGCTAATACATAGGCATTGTTGTCCGCGCACTGGCCTAGGCATTGCTACTTTCCTCAAACCGCAAGCTTTACTGTCTAAAGTCGGAAGGCCTTACAGCGCTGAAACTTCGGTCAGTAAAAAGCCCTGCAGAATTACTGCGTGACATTTCTCGATTGCAGTTCCCGATGGGAAGCGCCCGCAAACGCCGTTCTCTCCGGTAGCTGAGAGGCGCACTGGAAAAAGCGAGACAACTGAGAACCTACCGACAAGCGTTAGCTTGTTCACTCAACAAGGACAGGCCCATTGCTCAAAACTTTACGGTTGATTCATTTGAGCAAATGCTGGTCCCAGTCTCGCAAAGCTGGTAGACGTACGTACCCTTACCCTTCCCATTTATATGGTCCGTGAAAAAGCCGTTGTTATTTGCGCTTGACTTAACAACGACACCATTCCGGATCACATCCACATGGCCCATCGCGCCATTCCACGTTAAGTCGGCTTTCTGCTTGCCCTTAACCTTATATCCAGAGCTACTGAGGGTGAACTCCCCCGGGTCTGTACCATCCCCCCCACTGACCGTCACTGTCTGGCTGGTGGTATTGGTTGCACCGTCGTCATCGGTCACCGTGAGAGTCACCGTGTAACTGCCGGCGGCGGTATAGCCGTGGTTCGGGTTCTTTGCGGTCGAGGTATTGCCGTCACCGAAGCTCCAGGACCACGCGACAACACTGCCGTCGCTGTCACCCGA
>Ga0180435_10003024_pt1 | contig 17003 bp, 16 predicted proteins | sample SS_ome_3_FD_132467 | JGI IMG/M metagenome (GOLD analysis project Ga0180435, IMG submission 132467) | Hypersaline lake sediment archaeal communities from the Salton Sea, California, USA - SS_3_S_1 metaG | ecosystem: Environmental > Aquatic > Non-marine Saline and Alkaline > Hypersaline >...
CGGTATCAATTCGCGGATCTCGCTCTCGCGGCACACCGTTTCATTGACCAGCGAGTCGACCAGGGCGCGGGCAACCTGGTAGTTCGTGGAGGTCATCACCTGTCAGGAGGATCTTCAAGGCCGTCGCGCGATGATGATATCACCACCCCCCAGCGTGGCAATGACCGAGGTGGTTTCAGCCGTGCATGGCAATCAAGCGTGGAGCGGATGCATGTGGCCGGAAGCGAGACGGACCGACAAGTCCGCCGGGGACTGGACTTTCTGGTCGCCTAACACATACGAAGCCCGCGCCGTGGCCGCTTCGCAACCCGGTCTGCGCGGCTCTTCCGGCCTCCCCGCGGCGAGATGGGCTCTTCCGACAATTCCATCTCTCGCCCACCAGCCAAGCGCCCTGTCCCACCCCCTCATACCAGGACTTCACGCTTGACCATCAAGGATTCCCATGGGAATTCATGTCAGTAGCCATGCACAGGAAGATCTTGGCGATCGGCGTATGGAGCACGGTCGGTGCGGTGTCGTTCGCTTTGGGATGGATGCTGAATCCTGCTTCCACGCCGTCGGAAGCGATGGACGACACCGGGCTCGCGACACGATCCGGAGTTCCCCTGCAAACCCGTCGCGGGGGAGCGTGGTGGGACGGGCCGGCCGGCCGTCGTCCGCGCGCCGGTGGCCCGGCCGCTGCGCCGGTGCGGAACGCCCTTGAGGCGGAACTCCCGCCGCTGACCAATGCAGCGATCGAAGAACTCGGCCGGCAGCTCGAGGCGGACCTGTCCCCGATGAAGCGGCGGGCCACCTTCGCCAGACTGCTGGCCGGCCTCACCGCCGAAAACGCTCTCGAGATCCGCGCCCAGATCGCGGTCTTTCCTCCGCGGACCCCCGAGTGGAATGACTTCCACTACGCATGGGGAAAGATCGCCGGCATGGAGGCCGTCGAACATGGACTCGACACAAAGGAGCCCGATCTGAGGGCGACCGTGGCCGGATGGGCCAGCGAGAACCCCGAAGCGGCCCTCGACTGGTTCCACGACCTCGCAGATTCGAGCAAAGAATCCTACGCGAGCAAGAACCATGTGAAGTCCGCCATCGCGGAGGGCCTCGCCAACAGTGATATCGACGAAGCCACCGCCTTCGTGCACGGTCTGACCGCAAGCGGCGACGAGGCCGCCAACAGGATGTTCGGCATGCTGGCGACGAAGGTCCTGCAGGCGGACGGCCCCGCCGAAGCCGCCGAATGGGCGGAATCCCTGCCCGAGGGGGACGGAGCCGCGTGGGCCGTACACCGCATTGCAGGCGAATACGCAGGCAAGGATCCCGAGGCCGCGGTCGGTTGGGCGTCGGGATTGGACGACAACCCTTATCAGGCGCGGGCCCTCCACGCCGCCTTCGAGCGCTGGGCGGGGAAAGACCCGGTGGCGGCCACCAATTACATTCTGGACATGCCGTCGTCACCGAACCGGGACTCCGCCATCGGGGGGCTGGTGAGCCGCCATCGATGGGAGGACCCCGTGGCGGCCATCGCGTGGGCCAACGACATCAGCAGCCCCGAGATGCGGCAGGCCTCGCTCCTCGCCGCGGGTGATGCCTACTTCCGGAAAGACCCCGAAGGCGCTCGCCAATGGTTGCCGGCCAGCGGACTCTCCGGTGAAGCCCGGCAAAAGCTGAACCATTTCCTGCAACGGCAAGACAAGTAGGCATCTCCCGGCCCCTGAGGCCCTCACCACCACCAGCCATGAACCGCAACGTCGTCACCCTCGCTGCATGGATCTCCTTCGCCTCCGTGGCTTTCGGACTCGGTTGGGTTCTCAAGTCCGCCACAAGGTCCCCGGACGAGTCCCCGGAATCCGGCCCGGCCGGACATCCTCATACCGTGTCGTCGAAGACCCACCAGCCTTCCTCCGCCTCCGCGAACGCCACAGGCAAACGCGCCGCCCTCCCTGCCGGGGTGGCCGGACCCGCCGCCGAAGGACGCCCGGGCGCCAGAGTCGTGTCGAGCCGGCTTGGATCAACAGCGTCATCGGGCCGCCCGGCCCTCACCTTGTTCGCGATCGAAACCCTCGGACGTCGGCTCAAGAACGAACTCGACCCGGTCAAGCGCCGCCTCCTCTTCGCACAGCTCCTCGAAGGGATGACCCCGGAAAACGCGGAGTTGATCCGCGAGCAGATCGCCCACCTCCCTCCGCACAGCCGGGAGTTCCTCGACTTCCACCAGGCATGGGGGCAGATCGCCGGCGAGATGGGCGTCATGAAGGGCGCCGACACCCTCGAACCCGACATGGGCCCGCTGCTCGCCGGATGGGCCACTGAGGAACCCAACGCCGCCATCGACTGGTTCAACAACCTCGACATGAAGAACGATGCGCGCTTCGACGGCCTCCTCAACGAGCGGAAAATCCCGGAAGAGGTCCTGCACAATTACCTCATGAAAGGCATGGTCCATGGCCTCTCGGAGACCGACCTCGGCCTCGCCACCAGCTTCGTCAACCAATTGGCCGAATCCGGTGAGTCGCGAGCCGGCGAACTCTACGCGATGCTGGCAGGGAAAGCGCTCGAAACCGGCGGACCCGCCGAGGCCGCGAACTGGGCGGCCGAGAATCTGCCGCCCGGCGATGCCAGCGCCGGCGCCATGCGCCGCATCGCGGGCGAATACGCCAAATCCGACCCCGCCGCCGCCAGTCAGTATCTCTCCGAAATGCGACCCTCGCCCAACCGCGACGCCGCCGTCACCGGTTACGTCGATAGCCAGCGGTGGCGCGACCCCGTGACCGCCATCGAGTGGGCCGGCACCATCAGCAATCCCACCGTGCGCGAGCGCTCGATGGTCTCCGCAGCACAAGCCTACTATGTCCGCGATCGCGAGAACGCCAGCCAGTGGCTCCCCAACAGCGGACTCTCCGCCGAAGCCCAACAGAAGGTCGTGAACAGCGCCGAAGAGATCAGAAATCGTTCGAACGCCGCCGGCAGTTCTGACCACCGGGAGTGAGCTCGAAACCACGCAGGGTCTCCTGATGACCAAGACCCCTCAACAGAGAGTCGTCCCGGTCTCCGCCTCCGGCCCCACAGAGACCCCTGCGCGTCGGGATACGAACGAATCACCCCCTCCGCCTTTTCCCTTCCGAGGACCTCCCCCTGATGCTGCTCAGAAAGTCCCCGAGAGGGGGGCTTCAAGGCGACGGAGCCCGTCTCTGCCCGAACATCCACCCAAGCAACTCGCCGTCGCGATAAGTCCTCGTCCACGAATTGTGAGCAATCCCGGGATACTCGGTGAATCTTGGCGATCCCCCCGCCTTCTTCAGCGCCTCGATCATCCGGCGGCTCGCCGCGACCGGCACCACCTTGTCCTGCGCCCCGTGAAATGCCCACACCGGCACCCTCGCAAACCTCCCCGCCGTCGCCGGGTCCCCGCCGCCGCAGATTGGCGCCGCCGCGGCGATCCCCTCCGGCGCCGCCGCCAGCAACGACCATGTCCCGTAACCGCCCATCGACAAGCCGGTGAGGTAGACCCGCGCCTGGTCCACCGGATGCTCCCTCGTCAACTCGCCAACCAGTCTCCACACCCGCGCGAGGGTCGCTCCCGGTTTCGCCCCCGCCGCGAGGTCCATCGTCTTCCGGTCCACCGCTGCCCACCCCTCCTTCGCCGGGCACTGCGGCGCCATCAGGAAGCATGGCTGCTTGTTCTCCTTCGACCATTTCACGATATCCGCCACCCCGTGTTTCAACTGCGCCCGGTTGTCGTCCCCCCGCTCGCCGGCCCCATGCAGGAATACCACCAGCGGGAAACGCGCCCCCTCGTCCCGCCTCGGCGGCTCGTGCCAGCGATACCGAACCACCCCGCCCCCGCCGTCCCGCCAAACCTTGGCCGCCAGCTCCGGCGCCCCGTTCGTTCCAACCATCATCCCCGCCATCAAAATGATAACCCTCCAACGCACGCGCGCATTATCTCCACCCCTCGCCTGCCCGCAAGCAAACAACCGGTCCGGTCACTCCGGGCTCGACAAGGTCCCGAAAACGAATCGCCGCCAACGCCAACACCACAGATGGCAGGCCCTTGAACTGTTCAGCGGGATCGGCGGCTTCGGCGTGGTGGCCCGGGAGTCCGGAGTCGAGGTGGTTGCCGCGGTCGACCAGGCGGCCGATGCCGGCGCGACTTATCGGTTGAACCACGGCTTCGCCCCGGATTGCCGGACCTTGGACAGTCTCGATCTGGCCGCCTTGCCGGCGGCCGGGCTGTGGTGGATGAGTCCGCCGTGCACGCCCTTCACCCGGCGCGGCCGGCGGGCGGATGCGGCCGACCCGCGGGCCAGCGCCTTGCTGCGCCTCGTGGACGAGATCGGCCGGCAGGGCACGCCGCACCGCCCGCAGTGGATCCTGTTGGAGAATGTGACCGGCTTCCGCGGTTCCGTGGTCCACCGACGGCTGCTGGAGGGGTGGGAAGCAGCAGGTTACGCGGTGCGGGAGCTCGAACTCTGCCCGACCCGCTTCGGTATTCCGATGAAGCGGCCGCGGATCTTTCTGGCGGCCGGGCGCGACGGGCCGGCGACCCTGCCGGAGCCTCCGCGGGCCTCGCCGCGCCCGCTGGCCGGGTTCCTCGACCGGGCGGCGGACGACGACCCCGCGCTGCGGGTGCCCGACGAACGGGCGGAGCGTTACGCACCGGTGCTCAACGTCGTCGATCCCGCCGACCCGGCGGCCGTGGCGATCTGCTTCACCAGCGGATACGGCCGGGGCTTGAAGGCGGGCGGGTCGTTCCTGCGCCTCGCCGGGGGCGGTTTGCGGGCCTTCTCGCCGGGGGAAATCCTGAGCCTGCTCGGCTTCCCGTCCGGCTATCGGTTCCCCGGGACCGTGAGCCTGCGCCGACGCTGGCAGTTGGCCGGAAACTCGCTCTCGCTCGACTGCGTGCGATGGCTGGTCCGGGCAACGTTATCCCGGTGTTGAAAGGCCCCGGGAAATCTGACCTGACAAACGACGAGGCTCACTTTCTCTTCCCGATGGCATACAAATGCCGATCGGTCCGGATATGGATCGTGTTGTCCGCGATGGCGGGAGTGGCAAGGGTCTTTTCAATCGTCTCCTTCGAGAATCCGCCGGCCCACCATCTTTCCCTGCCGTTTGCGGGATCATAAGAAGGCTTCGTCATACCGCGATCCAACCCCGGCCGGCAAGGCCCGATCCGGCGGCGGTCATGCCTCGCAGGGTGTTGACACATCGGAAGACCAGTTCCCGCCACTGGAAGCTTGAGTTCCGGCCGCCACGCGGGTATGGGTCCGAAGCAGGAGACGTGATGAGATCAGTTCTTGCCCTCATGTTGCTGGCGTCGGCCTGCGGGTCGCGGGCTGACTGGCCCCACCTCCACGGCCCGAACCGGGACAACATATCCACCGAGAAGGGGCTGCTCGACAACTGCCACGGCGATGTCCTGCTGGTCGACGGACACCTTTACGGCAGTTCGTGCCGGTCGGGAGGAAAGATCTTCTTCTGTGCCGAGTTCCCGACCGGCAAGGTGGTGAAAAGCGAAAACCTGCGCAAGATGTCACTCACATGGGCGGACGGGCATTTGTATGGAGTCAGCGACAGGGGGCTGCTGATGCTCATGAAGACCAGGCCGGGCGGATATGACATCATCAGCAAACTCCAACTGCCGAGAAGGAAGGGTCAGCTCTACCTGGCCCATCCTGTCGTGCTTCAGGGCAGGCTGTACATTCGCTACGCCAACGAACTCAACGTCTACGACATATCGAACAATAGCAAGACTTGACCGCCTGCTCCGCAATGCGATAGCGGGTGAGCGCCATTTCTCCCGTTCTGATGAGACATCCATCGGCTACGCCACGGCGCAGATCCCGGCTCGTCTTGCGGGTGTGGGTGGCGTGGCCGTAGAATGCGTCATAGGATCTTCTTTCGCGCAGGAGGGGGGTCGACTCGTGTTGTTCCCGACGCAGGGTTCGACATCCTCCTGCCCGGTGGGATTGCTGCGGCAATCATCGAGGTGAGAAGAGGGCTTGCGCCGAATGGCGTGATTCACTTCCTGCGTCGACGCGGTCAATCGTCGGTTTGCGCAAGGAAGCGGCCGATCGCGGCGAGCCACAAGATACTGACGATCAACCAGGCCAAGGCGGCGTAGACAAGGTGGGACGTGCGGATGTGCGGGAGGAAGTCGGCGGACATGCGGGTGGTGGAAGCAAGAACGGCGAGTCCGATGATCCAACGAACTGAGACGATCCTGCCGGAGAGCAGGTCGTGGCGGCCGGCATGACCAAGGACGACACGGGTTGCCACCGCGAAGGTGATGAGCCCGATGCCGGAGACGAAGTAGAGGTGAAGCGCTCCGGCCCGGAGTGCGGGCCACGCCGCCGCGGAAGCGAAACCAAGGATGATCGAGACCGCCGCCCAGCGGACCGCCGTGGCCGGGGTGTTGGGTTGTCGGGCTCGCCGAAATACCGGGGTATGGCGTGCCAGGCAGAACGTGACCACCACGGCCCGTGCCGCCGGCCCGAGGATCAGATGGCCGCCGGCTTCGATTGCGAAGGTGGCGACGATCGCGCCGCCGCACGCCAGCGAGGCGGCCAGCCGTGGCCACCATCCGGCGGGAGGGCGAGGCGAATCGTCAAAATCGTGGCTGCTGGGCCGGCCGAAGAAGCGCGGGAGCAGGTAGGGCCCGATGCCAAGGAGCGGTAGAATCGTGAAGCCCTGGTAGAGGCAAAGCCGGGCAAAATGGGCGCCCTGCGCGCCCATCCACCATCCACCGGACCGGGAGAGCAGGGCGGCGGCTGTTCCCGCTATCGCCATGGCCGCGACGGCGAGGGTCACACCGGGCGGCGGGGTGTCGCGGTGCGCAAAGATCCACCGTCCAAGGAAGACCGCGAGCGAAGCCGCCATCAAGGCGGAGAAAGCCGCGTCACCGGCATTCACCCGCCCCACACCATGGGAGAAGGTCGTCGCCAGCCACAGGGCGAGCAGAACGAGCCCCTCGCCGCGCCGCAGCCGCGGGCTGTCTGCGAGGCGCGGGAAGGCGGTGCCAAGGAAGCCGACGACGAAAGCGCCGAACATCCCCTCGATCATGATCCGCGCGTGCGCATCGCCCGGAGAACCAGGGTAGGACGGGAGCCACCCGGCGAACCACATCGGCCACATCAGCACTCCAAGAACCCCGGCGAGGATTCCGAGGGGGAAGAAGATGCGGTAGGGTTCATCCGGTGAAAGGACAGTGAAGACGCCGGGACGAGACATGGAGTTGGCAACAGGTCTCAGGTCAGACCTCACTCTTCAGGCGGTCCTACCCGTGCCGTTCGCGGAGGGTGCGGGCGGCGGAGGTCATCGAGGCCAGCTTGGCTTCGGCGACGGCCTCGACGTTCACTCCGCGGTTCGCGAAGCAGGCGAAGCCGCAGTCAGGGTTGAGGAAGATGCGCTCCGCCGGCCACCATTCGAGGGCCTCCTCAGCCCGGGCGACGATTGTTGCGGGCTCCTCGGCGGTGGTGGTGCGCGGGTTGACCACGCCGAGGCCGAGTTCACGGTCTGCGCCGAGCACCGGGCCGATGGCTTCGAGTTCCCCGGCCCGCGGGGTGCAGTATTCGAGGACGAACTGGCGAACGTTCATCGACGAGAAGCACGGGGCGAGCGGCCGATAGTCACCGCTGATCAGAACGTCTTCGCGGGTGCTCCAGTTGCCGCGGCAGACGTGCAGTCCGAGGCGCATCGAGCCGTCGAATCCCTCGATCACCGAGTTGAGCAACCCGGCGGCGTATGCGAGTTCCGAACCCGCATCACGGCGGGTTGCAAGGGTCGCTCACATGAAGGTTCTTCGCTTCGTCTCGCCGGAATGGACGATCTCGGTGAGGACCGGTTCGTCGAACTGGACGAAGTCCGCGCCCTGCGCTGCGAGGTCCCCCAGCTCCTCACGGAGGATCTTCACCACGTCCGCCGCCATGTCGGGCTTGTCATGGTAGGCCTCGCCCTGGCTGAAGTCGGTGACCCACATGGCGCGGGTGAGCAGGTAGGGGCCGGGCAGGGTGATCTTGACGGGTTTGCCGGTGAGCCGGCGGACGCGCTGCAGTTCGTCCACGGCGAGCGGTTCGCGGCGCGCCAGCTTGCCGGTGCAGGTCGGGTTGCGGATCGCGGAGGCCGGGACGTCGAGGGTTTCGAGCATCTCCTCGAAGGCCGCCTTGTTCTCCACCGTGTCGAGCATCTCGGCGAGGGACATCAGCCGGGTGCCCGCGACCTTGTCGGTGATGAACGAGTAGAAATTGTCGCGCCCCAGTTCGCCGGAGACGACGACGTCCACTCCGGCGCGTTCCTGGGCGGCGACGCAGCGGGCGGTTTCGCGGTCGACCACGGCATCGAACTCGCCGCGGTTCATCCGGCCGAGCCGGCGGGCCCGCAGCGCGTCGAGCATGCCCTCGGAGCGCGGCCAACTGCCAACCTGGGTGACCGGGAAGCGGGGAAGCATGGAGTTCATCACTTGTTGTCGCGGAAGTTTGACCAGAGATTCGGCTCACATGACGACGAAGCGGTCGTGCATATCGCACGACTTGGCGAGCGTTTGAAGGAGAGGAGAACGTTTGCGCACTGTTTCCCAGGCACTGCGCAGCGCGGCGCCCTTTGCAGGGGAGGTGGCGAAGAGCGAGAGGTCGATGCGCGATAGCGAAGGGTCGCCGTCGCTGAGGCCGACCTGGGCGAGCACGTCATGCAGGCGGCCCTTGGCAGTGCACTCGAGGTCGTCGATCTCAAGGCCGGCCTGGCGGCAGTGGGTGGCGAAGCCGTTGACGAGCTCGGCGGCAAGGGCCGCAAGGACATGCTCGAGCGCGGACGGGTGATCATCGCTCTCGTCAAAGCTCGCGGGCTGGCCGATGGTGAGGGAGAAATTCCGCGCGTAGGCGGTGGCGGCGCGGTTGCCCGTGGAGCGCACCCGCACGCGCCATTCGTAGTTGCGGGCCTTCTGTTTGTCTTCCTCGAGTTGCGCGGACTCGTCGGCGAGACGGCGCAGGAAGTGGCGCCAGTGTCCGGGGCTTTCCTCGACCGTCCCGAGGTACTCATGACCGACCATCCGGCACCACGGCGGGAGCTCGTCGGCGACCGTGCGCTCGGAGCTGCGCATCTCGAGAACCCCGCCCTCGGGTGTGTCCAGCAGGTTCTGACGCAGCAACAGGATCAGCCCGGAACCACAGTCCATGTCACCACCGTCGAAGACGCGGTCGGCTTCGGGCCGATCGAAGGCAGACATCGCGGGCCGATTAGTAGGTGATGGTCGGCGCGCCGTTCGACATCCACTCCACCAGGAAGGCGCCTCCGGCAATCTGGGCTCCCTCGAAAAGGTCGTCCTGTTCGATGCCGCGCTTCTTGCAGCAAGGGGCGCAGACGCCAATTTTGCCTCCGGCGGCCAGGAAGTTGGTGACCAGTTCGGCCAGCGGCTTGAACGGCTCCCCTTCGTCGATCTCACCGGCGGCCTGTCTGTGGGCGGCCCAGACACCGTCAGTGCTCAGGAACACGAGGGTGTCCTTGCCGCTGCCGAGTGCCGCGGTGGCAACCACGAAGCCGACCGTGGCCTTGTCGGGATCTTGTTTGCAGGAATTGATGGCGACGCAGAAGGTATCGGACATAAGCAAAGAAGGTTCGGGGCCGGGGGAGGCGGATTCAGCCGGAACCCCGGAGGATTCGATAGTATGGGTGGGCCTCGTCAAGCAATTTGTGGCCCATCAGCCTGCACCAGGCGGGAATCTCCACCGGGGCGCCGGGATCGATCGAGCGCACCGCCACCCGGGTGCCGGGCGGCAGTTCCTTGAATCGCAGGTGCAGGTCGAGCAGCAGTTGCCCGCAGGCAAGCTCACCCCCGTCATGAGTGATGTCGGACAGCCAGTTCGAGGGAACATCCATCATGTCACAGCAGTGGTGGCGGCGCGCACACGCTCGACGGTCTCCGCGATGTGGCGCGCGGCGCGGTCGAGCTCGGCGTCGGTGGTGTCGACGGAAAGCGAGAAGCGAAAGCTCTCGCGCGCCTGCTTTTCCTCGAGTCCCATCGCCAATAGCACGTGAGAGGGCTGGCCGCTGCGAGCCTTGCACGCGGAGCCGGAGCTGCAGCAGACGCCGAACTCGTCGAGCACGACCAGGGCGAGCGACGCGGGCACCCCTTCGAAGCGCAGGTTGGTGGTGTTCGGAATGCGTTGTTCGGGATGGCCGTTGCGGCGGGCCCCGGGCAGGGCGAGGAGCTGCTGCTCGAATCGGTCGCGCCGGCGGCCCACGGCATCAAGTTCCCCGGCGGCGAGTTTTCCGGCCGCCAGCCGGCAGGCCGCCCCAAGCGCGGCCGCAAGCGCGGCGGGCTCGGTGCCTGAGCGGCGGCCGCCCTCCTGTCCGCCGCCGTGGATGAGCGCGTGAAGTGGCGCGCCTCTCTTCACGAAGAGGGCGCCAACACCCTTCGGCGCAAACAACTTGTGGCCCGAGATCGAGAGAAAGTCGACCGGCAGGGATCGAACATCGACTGGCAGCTTCCCGGCGGCCTGCACGGCGTCGGTGTGAAGCGGCACGCCTGCCTCCACAAGCAGTTCGGCGGCGGCCTCGATGCCCGGCAGCACGCCGGTTTCGTTGTTCGCCCACATCAGGCTGGCCAGAGCGATGCGCGGCGCCTCCCCGGCAAGGATCGAGGCGAGGTGACCAAGATCGTAGCGGCCTTCGCGATCGACTCGGAGGCGCAGGACATTCGACTCGCCCGAGGCATCCATCGCCGCGCGTTCGCAGGCGCTGTGCTCGATGGTCGAGATCAGGACCAGCGGCTTCTCCGGATGGAGGCGGGCGGCGGAAGCAATGGCGGTGTTGACACTCTCGGTGCCGCCGGAAGTGAAAACGATTTCCTCCGGCTCGGCGCCAAGGAGACCGGCCACGGCGGATCGAGCCCCGTCGATCACCGCCCGGGTCCGTCGGGCGGCGGAGTATCCGGACGACGGGTTCGCCCACGCTTGATCGAGGCATTCGGACAACACCCGGCGCACCTCGGGATGCACGGGAGTGGTGGCATTGTGGTCAAGGTAAATCACGGGGCTCCAGCCCATGTTGCGCCCCGTTGCGCCCCATCTCAAGGCCGGATACGCCGCTCCGGCGCAGGGTTGTTGATCTCGTTCGTGCGCAAGAATAGGGGTCCGTCATATCAAACGAACATTTTTCGCAGGGCCTTGCTTTCCCTTTTGGCGGTGCGGTCGGTTCATTCCCGCTCGCGGGCGTGCCGGATGATGCGGCTCACCGCGTTGCGCGCTCCCAGGTTGAAGTCGGGCCGCGAGCCAGCCGTTGTCGATGAGGGCCCGCTCCCGAATCAACGCCCCCACCAGCCCCTTGCGCCAATCGCTCTTCTTCAGGGACTTCCAATCCGGCATCATCACGCCCGATGTCCTCCCGCCGATCCCCCCGCGCCATGGCGTGATAAACCGCCCCCGGATCCTGAATGCGTCGTTCCCGCGGCGCCCCGGGCTCAGTGCGCCACCCGTCTGGAATGTCAAAAGGATATGACTGACCCCTATTTCCCCGCATACACATTCTGCTTGGCGGACTACACTACCGCGATCCCCCAAACCCCTTTCGATCTCCAGCGCCGTCTTCAGGCAAGAGGATTGGCAGGATTCGGTCGACTTGTCGCGCCATTCCTGCTCGGTCAGCGGGCCCCATGAATCGCACCACCTCGGATGAGCCTCGCGGTTGACCGGCGCGACGGACGGCTTCGTAACAGCCGGCGCTTGCATCCCCCGGATGGAACGCCCAGACTGCGTGCAATCGAAATGAGATCCGCCCTCTCCTCCCTCTTGTTCGCTCTTGTCCTGTCGTTGGCTTCCCTCGCGGCCGGCAAACCCAACATCATCTTCGTTCTCTCGGACGACGTCGGCCAGGGCGACCTCGGCTGCTACGGCCAGAAGCTGATCAAGACGCCGCACCTTGACCGGATGGCCGCCGAGGGGACGCGCTACCTGCAGGCCTACACCGGCACATCGGTGTGCGCGCCGACGCGCTCCTCGCTGATGACCGGTCTGCACATGGGTCACTGCCCGGTGCGCGCCAACCGCGAGATCCGCCCGGAGGGGCAGATGCCGCTGCCGGCGAAGACGATGACCGTCGCCCAGATCCTCAAGAGGGCCGGATACGCGACCGCCTGCACCGGCAAGTGGGGGATGGGGATGTTCGACACCACGGGTAGCCCGCTGAAGAAGGGCTTCGACCATTTCTTCGGCTACAACTGCCAGCGGCACGCGCACAGCTACTTCCCGACCTACCTCTACGACGACGACCGGCGCTTCACGCTGGAGGGGAATGAGAACAACGGGCGGAAAGTCTACGCGCAGGAGTTGATCGCACGGGACACGATGAAATGGCTGCGCGAACACAAGGACGGGCCGTTCTTCTTCTTCTTCGCCGTCACCCTGCCGCACGGCAGGTACGAGATCGACGATCAGGGAATCTACAAGGACGAGGACTGGTCGGAGCGGGAGAAGAACTACGCCGCGATGGTCACCCGGCTCGACAGCGATGTCGGCCGGATCCTCGACTTCCTGCGCGAGGAGGGCCTCGACAAGAACACGCTGGTGATGTTCTCGGGCGACAACGGCTCGTCGTTCCATCCGAACAGCGCGATCGGCAGGCGCTTTGACCAGACGATGGGCGGCAGGCTGCGCGGCTACAAGCGGGGGATGTACGAGGGAGCGCTGCGGCAGGCGGCGCTCGCCTGGTGGCCGGGCACGGTGCCGTCCGGGCGGGTGACGGAGGAGCCGTGGGCGTTCTGGGACTTCATGCCGACGGCCGCGGAACTGGCGGGGACGGAGGTGCCGGAGTCGGTCGAGACGGACGGCCTGTCGCTGGTCTCCTTCCTCAAGGGCGGACCGGCGCCGGAGCGCGACTACTTCTACTGGGAACTGCACGAAGGGAGGACGATCCAGGCGTGCCGCTTCGGCGACTGGAAGGCGGTGCGCAACGTGGCCGGCGGGCCGATCGAGCTCTACGACCTGGCGAAGGATGTCGGGGAGACGACCGACCTCGCGGACAAGCACCCGGAGGTCGTGGCGAAGGCGGAGAAGATCATGAAGGACGCCAGGACGGAGGACCCGAACTGGCCGATGAAGGGGCCGAAGCCGGGGAGGAAGGGGAAGAAGAAGTAGGACTGGGCTTGCCTCGCTAGCGGCCTTGAAGGCCACGCAGGACCCGGTCGAACAAGGGATAGGCGACCTCGCCATTCCAGCGATGCCCGCCTTCGAAGTGGTCGTAGTGCAGCCGGTCGCGGGCGCCACAGGCCTGGTAAATCTTCTCGAGGCGCGCCTTGAATTTCTCGTCCCAGCCGTCCTTCACGATGAGGCCGTCTTTCGAGCCCATCTCCCAGACGCACGGGCGGGGAGCGATGAGGCTGCCGATTTCACTAAAGTCCCCGTACTTCAGGAGGCCGGGGATGATCTGCATGCCGCAACTGTAGCGAAGGGAGCAGCGCTCCTGCAGGAGGTTCAGGGCGCCGCTGACGGCCGCCACCTTGATGCGGGGCTCCAGCGCCGTGGCCATCATCGTCATCCGGCCGCCATACGAGAGCCCCGCGCAGCCGATCCGCTCGCCGTCGACCTCCGGGCGGCTCTGCAGGAAACTGACCGCCCAGCGGATGTCGCGCACGTTCTCCGCGATCGGCACCCGGCCCAGGGCCATCATGCGGACGAACGTCACGGCACATGGGTCCGATTTGTACTTGTCACCTTCCACCCGGTCGCCGAAGGGGATCAGGCACGGGCAGGCCACCACGTAGCCGCGACGCACGAACTGCAGGCCGTAGTCGTAGTTCGCCTTGTCGATGGCCTGCGTCACCCCCGGCATGTCGCGGCGACCCGCAACCGCGTGGTGGCCGTACTCGCCGTGTCCGTGCACGGCCACCACGGCCGCCCGGGGTTCTTTGCTGGTTCCCCCGGGAACCAGCAGATAGAGCGGCAGAGCCGGGGTCTGCTCCGCCTTGAGCGTGAGCTGGTAGCGGATGTGGCCGGCGAGTTTTTCCCGGGCTTCCACCACGATTTCCCAGCGCTCCGGCGGCGCGGTCGGACCCAGCAGTTCGTTCAGCCGCTCGCGGAACTGGTGTTGCCAGCGCGCCGCATCCCCGGGCGACTTGCCGTGAAACAGCATCGAGAGTTCGGCCTCTCCGAGCCGACGGCGCAGATCCGCATCAATGGTCTTCGTATCCTGGGAGAATGCCGAAGGCCCCAAGAGGGAGAGAGTGAAAAAGAAGCGGAGCATCTGTCTCATGGCGTCTGTCCTCCGGAACAGTGTGTTGCGACCAGCGTGGGAGACCGCGAGGTACCGGTCTCCGCGCGGCCGGTTCTCACGGCGACGGTTGCGGGTTGCCGTGTTATCATCGTCCCTCCTTCCTGTCCGCATCAAACTGTGGATTGGTTGTCGGCATGGAAGCGCCGGTTTGCGTGCGCCAGTCGTGAAGCATCCGCCGCATGCGTGCGGTCCGCTCCGGCTCGGCGTTCGCGAGGTTCGTCGTTTCGCCGGCGTCGGCGGCAAGGTTGAACAGCTCCACCCTTCCGTCCTCGTACCACTCGATGAGTTTCCAGTCGCCCGCGCGCACGGCGCCGGACGGGGCGCCGCCCTGGTTGCCGTAATGGGGATAGTGCCAGAAGACCGGCCGGCCGCGCGACCAGTCGCTGTCCGGCGCCAGGGCCGGCTTGAACGACACCCCGTCGAGGTGCTGTTGCGGTAGAAGGTCAAGGCCCGCCAGATCGAGGAGGGTCGGGTAGAAGTCGGTGGCGAAGACCGGGGCATGGCTCACGGTGCCCGGGCGCGTCACACCCGGAGCGCGCACGAGGCACGGGACGCGGATGCCCCCCTCGTAGAGCCACCCCTTTCCAGCCCGCAGCGGCAGGTTGCTGGTTGGCGCGTACTTCCTGTTGTTGCCGGTGGACAATCCGCCGTTGTCCGAGAAGAAGACGACGACGGTACTCCCGGCGAGATCGTGCCGGTCCAAGGCGTCGAGGACTTTCCCGACGGCCTGGTCCATGGCCTCGACCATGGCCCCGTAGACGGCGTGCTCCTGGACGAGGCGCACCGATACCGGGGATTCCTCGCCCCAGATCTTGCCGGGGTCGAGGGCGGTGCGCTTTCGCTGGTACTTCACGACCAGGTCGGCCCGTCCCTGCAGCGGAGTGTGCACCGAGTGGAAGGCGAGGCAGGCCAGGAAGGGCCGCTTCCGGTTGGCCTCGATGAACTTCACGGTTTCGCTGGCGAGGCGGTCGGGGAGGTGTTCGCCGGGCGGGCCGTCCTCAAGACGCGGGCAATGGTAGGGAGGGAAGTACCCGTTGCCCGGCCCGAAGAGACAGCCGCGGTCGATGCCGCCGCGGTTCACGTCGAAGCCCTGGTCCTCCGGCAGGAAACCCTCGAGGCCGAGGTGCCACTTGCCGGCGAAGAAGGTGGCGTACCCGTGCGGCTTGAAGGCCTCCGCGAGGGTGACTTCCTCGAGCGGCAGGGCGCCGGTGTAGGGCGCCGGCAGCAGGCGGGTGTTGCGAAGCCACTTCCCGGGCTGGTTGCCGCCGGGGTGGTTGATGTAATCGGTAATGCCCGTCCGCGTCGGATACTTCCCGGTCATGAGGGTGGCCCGCGTCGGGCTGCACACCGGCATGGCGTAGGCGTCGGTGAACCGCATCCCGCTCCCGGCCAGTCGCTGGACGTTCGGCGTGTCGTAGAAGGTGGCCTTGTTGTTCGGCGAGACGTCCGCCCAACCGAGGTCGTCGACCAGGATGAAGACGATGTTGGGTTTGTCCCCGGTGCCGGCCTTCGGGGGGGCGGCCATCGCGGTCTCCAGCGAAACGGCCAGAAATACGGCCGCGGAGAATCTGAGCACCTCTCGTCCGTTCATGGTTGGTTTCTCAACATCCTGCAACACGTCCCGGCACAGGGTCGAGGCGAATCCCGATGTGATTCACGTCTCCTTCCGGTAGTGCTCGCGCAGAATGCCGACCTCTGGCAGGTCTCTCCGCGGTTCGCCGAGCTGCTCGACCTTCCGGAATCCCTCGTCGACGACCTTTCCCACTTCGTCCCGGATTTCACCATGCGGCTCATCCAGTTGGCCGAGCTCGGATTCGAGGCCATCCGGGGCACACCGGCTGGCATCCTCACGTTGCGGGTCATGAAGGCCGAGCGACTCCGGCAGCTGCTGGACAAGACGGTGTGGGACGAGTCGTTGTTCCTCGAGGTTCCGCGCGAGATCATTGAGAGCATCATCCGCTACATCCTCAATGCGGACGTTGACAAAGCCGCTTTCGACAGCAGAGTCGCTAACATCACAAACGTCGAAGTCCGATCCACCGCCATGACACTCGCTCAACAAATCCGCCAAGAGGGCCGCCAAGAGGGCCGCAAGGAAGGACAAGAAGAGGGTCTGTGGATTGGCAAGATCCTCAACCTGCAAGAACTCATGGGCCTCGCGCCGGCCGATCCCGGGGATCTTTTCGCGCATGGCATCCCCGAACTGGAGCGCCGCTACGAAGAACTCCGCCGCGAGTACGAAGCGCGCTTCCGCCGATAGGCGGGGGCTGGCTTTTCACCCCCAAGCCTGAACCACACCGACCGTTCAGAATCCCTCCCGGCACCGCGGACGTCATTTCCCGGTCTTCACCCGGATGAACTGAACCGACATCGGCGGGATGGCGTAGTCGAAGCCGGGGCCGACGGGGATGCGGCTGACCACGGGCTTGACGCGGTCCGGGCGCGCGAGGTCGTTGACGTCGCCCTTGCGGCCGGCCAGCAGGATGAGGGTGGCCTTGGGCTCGACAGCCTTGACGCCGCGCAGGTTGATTCGTGTCGGGTAGGCGTCTCCGGTGGGATTGGCGATCTTGAGGATGGTGTCGCCGCTCGCGTCTTCCCGGCTCGCAGCCACTCCGATTCGCGGTCCTTCCGGCGTGACGTCGTGGATCAACTCGTTGTCGAGGAAACAGCGGATGCGCGCACCCTCGAGTTCGATGCGGATGTCGTACCAAACATTCTCCTTGATCCTCCCCGGCCTGGACGCCAACTGC
>Ga0180435_10003025_pt1 | contig 17001 bp, 10 predicted proteins | sample SS_ome_3_FD_132467 | JGI IMG/M metagenome (GOLD analysis project Ga0180435, IMG submission 132467) | Hypersaline lake sediment archaeal communities from the Salton Sea, California, USA - SS_3_S_1 metaG | ecosystem: Environmental > Aquatic > Non-marine Saline and Alkaline > Hypersaline >...
CGGGACTACCTGGATTTTGCCACCTTTGTATTTTCCGGCCCCTTGATCCTGATTACTCTGCTTGGATTCTGGACCACCGTAAGAGGCTTTCTTTCGCCCAGCAGGAGCAAGCAATTAAGTGGCCTGATCGAACTTGCGGTTGTTGGTGGAATGGCGCTGGCCCTGCTGGGGATTCCATTGCTGGTGAGTACAGGATTTGGCATTCGTGAAATTCTTTTAGCGGGAATGGGTAGTTTGATCCTTGCGGCTATTGCACAGATGTATATACTGTCAAAGCCAGGTAAACAGGGTGGCGGATACAGGAATAAAAGTGGAAGCGCAGGTCCGATCAGGTTGTTTTCTCATCGTTATACAGCTTCGATGGCAAGCTTTGTGGTGATTGGGGTTGCTGTATCAGTTTTGCTTCATTTCGAATTTCTTTCAGTGACACAGAACCGGTTTCCCGGAGGAAAAGAACTTGTTGAATTCCTGGGTTTCTTTCTCGGAATTGGTGTAATGCTGGCCTGGATTCTGAAACGGTTTTTATTTCACTGGATCAAAAGGAAGTTCGGGATCAGGATGACCCTCCTGTTCCTGCCGGTGGTCTTGCTGCTTCTGACCATTCCAGCTTCTATATTTGGCGAAGGGTCGGGCTATGGAGGAGGCTTACAGATGTTTGCCTACTTCTTTCTGCTGGTAGTTTTATCGAATCTGTTCAGCAGGTCCATGAAGGATTCCATGGAGCAACCTTCCATGCGAATCATTTATCAGTCTCTGAATAGCCGCGACCGGGATAATATCCAATCGGGTATTGAGGGGGTTTTCAGTCAGATTGGAGTATTTTCGGCCGGACTATTCCTGTCCCTGTTTATAATGCTGCAATTCATTGAATTGTACCATGTAAGCTATGTTTTATTCGTTTTGCTTCTGGTCTGGTTTGTGGTGGGCCTATCCCTTTACAAGAGTTATCACCGCTTGTTGAAAGTGACCCTTGAATCGGACCGTGTTTTTGACCCCTCGGATCTGCGCCTGGAGGAGATCGAGCAGTTTGATATTGAACAATCCTCATTCTCCCTGGAGCTTATAGAATTTAACCCCTATTTTTTCCACTATGTCTCCAGGGAACGGGAATTATCCTTACTGGCCCATACCGATCCCATGGTACGCAGAATTATCTGGGACCATATTTTGAAGTCTTCCCCCGGCTTATCAGATATTACCATTAGCCAGATGCTTGTGAACGAAAGGGTACCGGATATTAAGGAGCGAATCAGGCAATTGAAGAAACGCAAACTGAAATCAAAACTTGGTTTGCAGGAAGCCTTTATCAGAGAACGGCTCAACAAGTTTAACAAAGTGAAGAGCGAACCGGATAACTCCATTGGGGAGGTCTTTCATACAGGGGACAGCCATGAAATCCTGGCGGCACTCTACTATGTTGCTGAGGAGAAGGACCAGAATTATGTCCCTGAAGTAATTTCTCTTTTCAGGGACCGGGATCCCGACATTCAGGGAGTTGCCATCTCCACAGCCAGCTGGCTTGATCTGGGAGGCAATGCCCAGAAATTGATCGATCTTCTTACCGATCCTTTACTCTACCGGGCAGCCTGGTCGACTCTTGTGAATCAGGGTGAGAATGTGCTTGACGAACTGGAGATGGCCTTTTACAAGCCAGATGCGGATACCAGATTACAAACCCGGATTGTTTCTGTGATATCAGCCATTGGAGGGGCGAGGTCTGTTCAATTGTTGCTGCAGAAACTGGAATATCAACACCGCGATGTATTTCATTCGGTTGTCCAGGGATTATACACAAATAATTTTGAAGCGACTGCCATCCAGGAGGCCCAGATTCAGAATGCCGTTCTGAGAATGATACAGGCGGGTACCTGGAACATGGCTGCAAAAATATCTGTGCGTACTGATGATCCGGGAGGGAGCCTTGCCAGGGTCATTGAACATGAGATCTGGGAAGTCAATGAGATGATCCTGATGCTCCTGTCGATGATTTATGATCGAAAGTCGGTTCGAAGGATCAAAATCAGCCTGCTGGACCGTCAGGCGGATGATCGCCAGCTGGCACTTGAGTTACTTGAAATATTGCTGAGGGAACCTTTAAAGACTGTTGTGGTCTCCTACTTTCATGATGTGGCAGTCAGGGAGAAACTGGATAAGCTGAAGGAGCTGTATCCCATTGATGTTTTTCCCACCGATGTGCTGCTTAAGAGAATTTTGAACCGGAATGTTTCCCAGATGGGAGACTTCATCAAAATATGTGTGATGGAAAGAGTGGGTAATGAAAAGCGCTTTTTTGACGAGCAGCAAATCATTGCTCAGGGATTTCATCCCAACCCCAGGATCAGGGAGATTGCGGCTCAATTGCTGCGAAAAAACAATCCGGATTATTATGACCTGGTGACCGAGAGATTAGATTTCCCGGATAACAGTTTTCCCGGACATGAGGACATGGTCAGGTGGTATGTGGATTCCACTATGAGGCTGAGCAATTGGAAGTTATTTTTGAATGTAGGAATCAACTCTTTATTTAAACTGGTTTCAATTGCCAGGCCATTTACAGAAGAATGGACTGTGGATGGAGGTTCTGTAATTCTTGCCAGGTCAGTTTCCGCAGAAGATTTTACCACCCTTTCAAATGGGATTGCAATAATTGCTGCCAATCAACCTGAAATTTTGGAGCAGATTCGTTATCTTGCCACCATAGGAGCGTGTGAAGCTTTTTTGATCGATCGGAAGGAATTTGTTGAACTTTTGTTTGATGATAGAAGTTTATTGCATGTTTTTTGTAATTTCCTGAACCAGACTTCCCAGAAGCCGTTTTAGGTTTCAGGATATTATAAATGGGTTTTAATTTATGGGTGATCCCTCAATGATAAATACCGGGGTACTACAGAGAAATCCTTTTCCGGGCAGCAGGCCTTTTTTTTCAGCAGAAGATCAACTCTTCTTCGGCCGTGATAAAGCTGTTTCGGAATTGCTCGAAATCCTGATAGAGAGAAGATTTGTGGCTATGGTTGGTGCCTCTGCCAGTGGAAAAACCTCTCTGATTCAATCCGGTGTTATTCCTGCACTACTTGCGGATATGAAAAAGGAGTGGGTTCCCGTTTATATCAGGCCCGGCAGGCGTCCCATGGAGAGCCTGATCAGGGGGTTTCAGCGTGTATTCCCAAATAATATTCCTGACTCTGATGTATATGCCTTTTTAAAAAGTTCGCAGAGTATCGGGGATTTCATTGTTGAGAAAGGTCTGGGTAACTACCATTATTTTCTCGTGGTGGATCAGTTTGAGGAGCTGTTTACCTGGCCTCTGGCCCTGAAAAAAAGGAAAAGCGGGAAAAACCCCGATGCCATACATTTTATCAACCATCTGATGCGCCTGGTTGATGCTTCCGATCCGAAAATATTTCTGATGCTGTCGGTCCGTTCTGATTTTCTGGATTACTGTTCCACCTACCGGGAGCTTACGGAGCATCTCAATAGAAGTAAGTACCTGCTTCCACATATGAACAGGAATGATTTGACAGAGGCCATACTGGAACCTTTTCACGTGGCCGGATGTAGCGTGGAAGATGGTTTTGAGGAATACCTTTTGAACGGCCTGGAAGATGTGGAGCCTCAATTGCCGCATTTGCAGCATGCACTAAAACGGACCTGGGATCATTGGAAGAGCAAGGGGAGAACAGACCTGCCTGTGAGTGTTGATGATTACCAGGCCACCGAAGGCATTCGTACCGGTTTGAGCAAAGACCTTGAGAATTTATATCAATCGCTGGAGTTTTATCAAAAGGAAATCTGCGAACGTATATTTAAAACCATTGCATTTAAAACAGGCAGACAGGAGCCTTATAGCCGAAGGACCTCCCTGGGGAATATTGCCAGGGTTGCACAGTGCAAGGTAGACAGGGTTATTGAGGTGGTGGAAATTTTTGATAAAGCGGGACATCCCTTTCTGGGTTACCAGCATACGGCGCCACTTTCATCCGAAAGCAGGATTGAATTGTCGCACGAGTCACTTATAAATATCTGGGATCGTCTGAGGCAATGGGTTGATGAGGAAGATGAGGCCATCAGCATGTACCTGAAGCTTTCTAAAGCTTCAGCCATGTATCAGCAGGGCAAAGGAGTTCTTCTGGAAGCGGAGGAACTTCAAAAGGCTATCGATTGGAAAAAATTGCATAATCCTACCCCTGCCTGGGGGATTCAGTTCAATCCGGCTTTTGAGCGAGCAATGGTTTTTCTGAACACCAGTGAAGAAGAGTATATCTGGAACGAAAAGCGGAAAATATTACAGCAACGCAGGAAACAGATCCTGAACCGCTCTATGATTTTTGGGACAGTGGTCATCATTGCAGCGGTGGTCCTGATTATTGTTATCTCCAGGAACAGGCCTGTTGATCCAGATCAAGAGGTTCAGACCAATGTCCCGGAAAGCATGCCCCCGCAGCCTGAAATACGACCTTCTGAGGAGCCCCTTATTGTAGAGGAGAATCAGTATATGGAAGAGGTGGCTGAGCAAGTTCAGGATATTACAGAATCGGGACCCATCGGGCAAGAGTCTGAAGAACAGGGGTCCGACATACACCAGGAGACTATTTCAAATACGGAGGAAACTACACAGGATACTGAAGATCCTGTGCAAGATCCTGTGGAAACGACACCCGATCCTTCAATAAACAACAACACGCAGCCCGAACCGGTTAGCACCAGGACCCGGGAGGCAGAGATTATTATATCCATTGTCAAGGATGTGGCGTATTTGAGTGCAGGGATATCAAGAGATACGGAACTACAGGGTTTGCTTGCCTACCAGTCTTACCTGATGAACAAGCAATATGAGGGGAATGCCTTTGAACCGGACATCTATAAAGCGCTGTATGAAGCCTTGAAAAAATTAATTTCACCGGCTTATAATATGTATAGCGGCCTGAGAGCTTCCATCAAGGATGTGGAGTGGCTCGAACGAACGGGAAGCTTACTGACTGCCAGCAGCGACGGCAGCATTAAAATTCTTTCGGGAACTTTCGCTAACCGTGCTTCGCAAACACCCCTGGCGGGAACCGGGTTGAACAACGAATGTCTTGGAATCAGTCCGGATGAACGTATTGCAGCAGTTGGGACCAGCGGTGGTGGAATGCTGTTTATTGAGCTTGAGAACAGAGGTGAGGTAATTCATCAGAACCGGGAACAGGGCGACAATGTGCTTTTTATTGAGAACCTGGGCAGTAGCGGATCTTTCCTTTCTGCGGGTAACGATAACAAGATACTGAAGTGGGACTATAGCAGCTTTGCACCCACTACGCTATTAACTCTGATGGCAAGGCCCCTGGCCCTGGCAAGCTCAGACAATGGTTCGCGAGCTGCCATTGGAACGAGCAGTGGCAGACTCTACACAGTGAATGTGAATGATCCGGCCAGCTTACAGGAAGTAAATAATTTTGGTGGCAGCCGGGTCAGGGCACTGGGTTATAGTCCGGGTCAACGCTATCTGGCTGCCGGAATGCTTGATGGCTCGGTAAAAGTCCTGTCCGGTGATGGCAGGAGAATCATTGCCAACCTTTTTGGCCCGGGAGCAAGGATTTCAGCAATAAAGTTCAGTCCGGATGGAAGGTTTCTTGTTGCTGCCTCAAATGATGGGAATGTATACCTGTGGAATGCCTTGAAATGGGATGATCCGGCCGTTGTATTTACCGAGAATGGGGGCTTTGTTCTTTCCCTCTGCTTTAGCAGGAACAGCAACTATTTTTACAGTGGTAGTGTAAGTTTTCCCAGAGTGGTTGGACGACCATTGGATTCTGACCGGATGGCATCGGATTTCTGTTCCCTGCTTACCAGGAACCTGACCCGGGAAGAGTGGAACCAGTATTACGGGGAAGATATTCCCTATCAGGAAACCTGCCCGAGATGATAAAAAAGTTTAAGTATATGCTTAAGAGGATTCTCATTATTCTTGTTCTGGGCCTGGGTGTTCAAGCCCTCTTGGCTCAGGATCTGATTGACTGTGCCAACTTGCTCGAAGACGCCAGGGAGGCATATGTTGCAGGAATGGTTGAACTGGTTCCGGAGTTAATGCTTGAATGCATCGAATCCAATAGTATCACCGGCGAAGCAAAAAAAGAAGCATATAAACTGGTTATAAACTCCTACCTGTTCGATTACAAGCCCGCAGAGGCTGACAGCCTGATGGATGGTTTCGTTAGAGATTTTCCAAACTACCGGGCACAGACTGCAGACCCCCAGGAGTTTGTTTATTTGCTTGACGCGCATTTAATTGCCCTTGGAATCAATCCGGATCAGATTCCGGAAGATACTACCAGCATAGTTGTAGATGCCAAAAGAGAAGGGTATTTCAGCCGCCGGGTCATTACCAAAGGAGCCGGCGAATATGGGAATACACTCGGATTCAATGTGGGAGCTACCTTAAGCTGGCCTAATACTCTCGAAGGCTATAGTGTTGGAGATCCTGCTCAGGATGATAGCCATTTTGGTCCTTTGCCCGGATTTATGATAGGTGCTGAGGCCAACCTGATCATCAACAGGAAATTTGAAGCCTCATTTGGACTTCTGTACAACCTGGCCCGCTTCAGTTATTCTGCAACTCCCCTGTCATTTACTTCCTACAGGTATGTTGAGTCGCAGAGCCAGTTCCAGGTACCCCTTTCCGTGTTGTATAAGCTAAATCCTGAAAACAGGATCCTTTGCTATTATTTGCGGGGTGGCCTGATCCCCTCTTACCTGTTTTCAGCTTCAGGGAAGGGGACAAGAACAGTAGAGGGTTCGGGGGACGAAGTAGTGGTGGATCCACTGAGCATTACAGACTCAAGAGTGAGTTTCAATCTGGATGGCATGCTTGGTGGAGGAATCCGGATTCCGCTGAATAATGCTTTTATTTTTGGTGAACTCAGATTTTCCACCCGTATTCTAAAAGCCAACCAGGATGATTCTCACTACCACAACAACGACCTGAGCTGGACGCTATATCACGTGGATAGCGATTTTCGGGTTTACCAGTTAAGCATTTGCGGTGGTATTTGCTGGGATATTACAAAGGAATAGATGCAAACGATGATGAAATACGGCTATATATTGATCCTGTTGTCAGCCTTCTTTCTGTCCTGCGAGAAAGATATGTCAAGTGAACAGGCTGAGGGTTTTATCAAATTTTATGGCAGTTATCTCTTGGACGAGGCCGGTGAGGTGGAGGTGCTCGCCGGTGGTGGTTATGCCATATGTGGCACGGAGACCACTGCCTCACAGGGGAAAAGAATGGTATTGATTATCACGGATGAATTCGGGAATGTTCAAAGTGGCTTTCCCAGGTACTACGATGACCAGGGGATGGAAACAGGAGGCAGTTCAATGATCGCACTGCAGGATGGAGGAGGATTTGTTCTGTCGGGTTTCGTGGAAAAACCGGTGCCGGGTTCACAACAAGTACAGAAAGACATTTTTCTGGTAAGGACTTCCTCTTCAGGTGATACCATCTGGCAGCGAAGCTATGGTTCCCATGAGGATGAGCAGGTACTTCACTCCGTTGAAGGGCTTAGGTCGGGATACATGCTTGCGGGCTATCAGTTGAAGGATGGGAAATCGGACATCATGGTGATGGGTGTTAGCGATGAGGGTGATTCCATCAGGCTGAGTCTTAATTATAACAATCCCTATGCGGAGAATTCCACGGCCAGCTATCTTTTGAATGCAGGCGACATGTATCTGTGTGCATGTACCTATGATAAGCTCAACGGAGAAGGAACAGGCATCCAGGTGCTTACATTTGATGATGAATTGAGCCCGCTGGCAAAAAATCTTTCCGGAGAATATAACGAATATGGAATGTGTGTTCTTGAGCAGGGAGGAGGACGTTTCCTGGTTCTTGGTAACCGTGAGAACACATCGGGGAGAAGTGAGATCCTGCTCTATGAAATTGAGACAGATGGTTTATTAATTACATCTGCAAGTTTGAATGCAACTATTTCCGATGGAAATGCAGACTTAAGAGGGGAGAGAATGGTACAAACAGCCTCGGGCGGCCTGGCCATTACCGGGACCAGGAGGGCAGGCAACAGCGGTGAAATCCTCTTGCAGTTTGTCTCCTCTTCGTACCAGAATGAAGAGCCTGTCTCCTTTGGAGCCTCCGGGGACCAGGCCGGTAAGGATATTGAACTTGCCAGGGATGGTGGATTTGTGGTTCTGGGAACGAACGATTCCGGGGGGAACAGTATTATCTCTTTACTAAAGACCAATGCAAGCGGGGATCTATAGGGATATTTTAAATAACGAAAATTGTATCAGATGAGGAGCATAAAGTACCTGTATGTTGCCATGTTTTTGCTGGTAAGCGCTACTATATGGGGCCAGAGTGTTCACCTGGAAACCGGAGGAACCACGATTACCCTGATCTGTGAAAGCTCCAGTACCTACAATTTCGTTGGGACCAACAGTGATGGGGCCATCGGTACTTTTGCTCTGTTTGTGGCCGGCACTGGGACTCCGGTTAGCGGGCACATTACGGATCTGGGTAATAATTCAGCGATTCTTGATCCGATCGGACTGGATGGAAACTATACAGTAGTTTACTCTTACCTCCTGGGGCAGGCAACGGTTAGTGTTTCCAGTGACTTTACAGTAACGCTTCTGGACAACATTGAAATACAAGGGCTTCCCGATACCGTATGTAAAAATGACTCTCCTTATCCGCTGGTTCCCCTACCCAGTCTTTCCGATCCGGGTGCCACCTATACCTTTTCCGGTCCGGGAGTTTCAGGAAACCAGGCCGCAGGCTATTATTACAATCCAGCCAGCTCACAGGTTTCAGAGGGCCTGATTCAGATTAACCTCTTTTATACTTCCACGCTGGGCTGCCAGGAGCTCAATGCCATTGCTATTTACAACAGCTTTGTTCCCACAATCAGTTTTGCCACAAGCTCCTCCTGCATCCCTTCAACCGGGGGCCTGGTCCAGTTTAATAATGAGACCAGTGGCAAGTATGCCGTGGATACCTGGAGCTGGAATTTCGGGGATCCCGATAGCGGTCCGGATAATGTCAGCGATGAGGAGAACCCCTCTCATTTTTATCCGAACGCAGGAATCTGGAATGTAAGTCTAAGTGCAGAGACCATTGATGGCTGTGTAAGCAATCTGAGTCAGAATATGACATTTTCTGATCAGCCGCTGGTCGATTTTACCTGGATTACGGATTGCTTCATCAGGGGAGAGCTTACTTCCTTCCTGAGCCGATCCGAATCACCCTATGCCACCATTGATGATTTACTCTGGACTTTCAGAACCACCAGTGGTGGTGTACTGGGACAGATTTCAAGCAGCAATCCGGAAGATACCATTGATTTTCCTTTTGCCACCAGGAATGCCTATAATGTGACCCTGGATGTTGAAAATGACGTGGGTTGTAGCGGGAGCATTACCAAAACCATTGAGCTTAAACCTGTATATGCCCTTACGACTGATGGTTTCCTTGAAACCTTTGACGACCAGCCGGAAGATTGGCTGGTGGATTCGGAAAATGGTCTGGAGAGCTGGATTTTGGGGGAACCGGATTTTACAGGTTTTGAATCCCAAACAGGAGATCTGGCCTGGTATACGAGTTTGCCTACGGCAACAGGATATCTGGAAAATTCCTGGATCGAAAGCCCCTGCTTTGATATGTCAGCACTTACGACGCCGCTGGTAAGGCTGGATATAATGAAGAGTTTTGTCCCCGGGACCGATGGAGCTGTGATGCAATACCAGTACAGGGTAAGCGAAGGCTGGAATACCCTGGGTGTGGTTGATGGAGGGATTAACTGGTACAACAGTTATGGAATATTCAATAAACCCGGAGGAAGCAGCTTTGGCTGGGGGCTATCCCAGTTTGTTCCTGATGAAGAATGGGTCCAGGCAGGTTATGCCCTGGATGCCCTGGCAGATATTCCACACTTACAATTCCGTGTGGCCATCGGGACAGGAGGAGGACAGTCCATAGGTAACCAGGGTTTTGCCTTTGATAATTTTTACGTTGGCGAACGGGTAAAAAAATCCGTTCTGGAGTATTTTACAAATTCAGCCAGCCTTGATGCCGTGGAAGCGGATGAGGTAGTTGAGCAATATGTTTCAGACTATTCTGCCCTGGTTATAGATCTACAGTACCACATGGATTATCCGGGGGAGGATCCCATGAATCTGAACAATCCCGTACCTCCCTCTGTACGCGCTTTCAATTATGGTGTCCCGGCGGTCCCCTATGCTGTTTTAAATGGGGGATCCGGACCTGAATACCGCTATGATTTTTCTGATGCGTCGGAAGAGCCCGATGGAGAGGCATTGCTATCAGCCTCCCTGGAAATCCCTCCCTTTGATGTGAGTCTTAATACAAGTTTTCTTTCAGATAAACTTGAGGGCAGGGTACGGGTCACTTGTAAAAAGAATGGATTCGATTCCAACATCCAGCTCTATGTGGTGGTGCTGGAAAAGCTGGTTACAGCCTATGCCGGTGTGAACCAGACCACTGAATTCCGGAATGTTGTCCTGGATATGCTTCCAAGTCCAAGTGGTAAGTTGCTTGGAAATACCTGGGCCGCGGGTGTTTCAGAGGACCTTTACTTCAGCTGGGACTATGCTTCATATCTGGAAGATGAGGAAGACCTGATCGTCGTGGCCTTTATCATGGACAGGGATCAGGATCAGATACTTCAGTCGGCTGTGGAAGAATATAGTCCGGGAACAGGGGGTGAGAACGCATTGGATGCAGAAAACTCATTTGCGATTTATCCCAATCCGGCACGTGATTACCTTTATGTTAATTTCGGATCCGAAGTGGAGCAGGCGGGGCAGCTGCATATTGTTGATCTTAGCGGCAGGACCTTGCTTTCTTCTGAAATCGTGCCCGGATATAGCATTCAAAAGCTGGATATTTCGGGCCTTTCAAAGGGGACCTACCTGGTTTCATGGATGGATTCGGGAGTCATCAGGGGCCGGGCGAAACTGGTTCGGGGCCACTAACTAGTTATCCTCCTGAAAGGTTTTTACGAACTCTTCTCCAAGACGGATCAGGCGATCAGCTTCTTCACTGTTGGGAAAGAACCTGGCAGTCTGACCAGCACTTATAACTTTTAATTTGAGATTCTTCAGGTGGTCTTCAATAAGCCTTACTGCTTCTCCACTCCAGCCAAAGGACCCAAAAGACGCAGCAGGCTTCCCCTTATCCCGGATGGGATTGATCACAGAGAAAAGCTTGTATATGGGTAGAAGTGTATTCTGATTGATGGTGGGTGAGCCCACCAGGATGCCATCTGCTTTTACCACATGTTCCTCCAGATCACCCAGAAGGATGTTTTCAATGTCTACCAGCTCCACACTTACTCTTTCAGATTTTTTTAATCCCTCGGCTATCTGTAAGGCCATTTCTTTGGTATATCCATAGGCAGAGACATAGGCCACCAATACCCTGTTATTCTTGCGGGTCTCTTCCAGATAAGCAGTTGCATGCTTGAATGAGCGATCTATTTTATCCTTCCAGCCCGACCGGAGTATGGGGCCATGGCCCGGACAGATCATATCCAGCGGCAGGGTCTTTATCTTCTCAATGGCCTTTAACATGAATTTGCTGAAAGGCTTCAGGATCACATCAAAGTAGTAATCAAATGCATCGTTGTAATCCCCGATCAGATCATCAAACATCAGCTCATTGGCATAGTGGGCGCCGAAGGAATCGCAAGTGAAGAGCAAGCCTTCTTCTTCCAGATAGGTGTATATGGAGTCGGGCCAATGCAGGTTGGGTGCACCAATGACCCTTAAACTTTTATTACCCAGATCAATCACATCTCCATCTCTGACTTTCAGGGATTTAAAGGATTGGTCCATCATTTCACCCAGGTAGGCCAGTGCCTGTCCGCTTCCCACTACTGTGGCATTGGGAGCGATTTCAAGCAAATGTTTCAGGGATCCTGAATGATCAGGCTCGGTATGGTTGCAAACAATATATTCAATTTCAGAGGGATCGGTAAGGGACAGTAGTTTTTCCTTAAACTCGGGCCAGTATTTTTCTTTTACTGTCTCCACAACTGCCTTTTTCTCCGCATCAATAAAGTAAGAGTTGTAAGTGGTTCCATATTTGGTTTCCATTACAATATCGAAGGTTATAATTTCGTGATCGAGCACTCCGATCCAGTTTACATCTTCGCTTACCTGAATTGTATTTGTTTGCTTCATTTAATGGTCCGTATTAGGCTGCAAATATAGATAAAAAAAGCTGTCCCACTTGCGCGGGACAGCTACTGAAAACTCACAATCTGAATGTAACGGACCTAATTCATTATTTTTCGCCTTCGCATTTACTGGAACAATCACTTGACTTTTCCTTGGCGCTGCAATCGCTGCTCTTGGTGGCTTCTTTTGATTTTTCAGCTTTCTTCTCTTTTTTCTCTTTTTTCTTCGGATCATCCTCATGAAGAGAGATAAGAGTAAGCGCATTGCTATTGGCTGCTATGGCGGGAACACTGATGCCTCCGATGAAGAGGGCAAGTGCTAGAATGGCTAATGTTTTTTTCATTTTCTTTTTTGTTAGGTTAAACAGGGAGCAATATAGCGGAACATGCAGGGAGAAGTTGTTAAGCGAATGTTAAAAAGAAGAGCTCCAGGTCTTTTATTTGAAGCTGGCAATGGGAGTGACTCCTCCGACGACCTTTTGACCGGGTTTTACCATAATGTGGGCATCCAGGGGAATAAAGAGATCCAGTCGTGATCCGAATTTAATAAATCCCATCTCCTTCCCCTGACTGGCCTCTGTGCCTTCCCGGGCATAGCAACAGATTCTTCTTGCAACATATCCAGCAATCTGCCTCACCAGGAGTCGTCCATGTGGAGTTTCGAATCCCACGGAACTCCTTTCATTCAGCTCTGAGGATTTGGGGTGCCTTGCAACCAGGTAGCGTCCGGGGTGGTATTTATAATAGGAGACCTTTCCACTGACCGGGTAGTAATTGATGTGAACATCATGAATGCTCATAAAGATGGAAACCTGCGTGCATGCCTGCTTAAGGTATTCATCCTGCTGCATTTGTTCGACGACCACCACCTTGCCATCTGACGGGGCAGTAATGCTACGATCATCCTGAAAGGGTCGCCTGGCGGGTACCCTGAAAAAACGCAGGACCAGAATAAGTACAAGCAGGGAGATGGCAGAGCTAAGGTAATTTAACTGGTAGGGGAGGAAAAGGGCAGTGAGGCTTACCAATGCCAGCAAGAGAGCGATTGTAATCAGAACAATCCATCTTCCTTCACGATGTATCTTTATCATCTCACAAGTTTCATAAGAATGATCAGGATCAAAACAGCGGGGGCCACAAATAAAAGAGAGTCGAAGCGATCCAGTATGCCTCCGTGGCCGGGCAGTAATTCTCCGGTATTCTTAACTTTTACGCTTCTTTTTAATCCCGATTCAAAAAGGTCGCCTGCCAGACCAAGCAGGCTTACCAGCATGGATATGCCAAACCAGGCCCAGAGAGAGGCAATCCCAGTAATATTCCAGGCAAGCCATCCCGCCAAAAGAGTAACAAGCAATCCCCCCGTATATCCCTCCCATGTTTTGCCGGGAGAGAGAACAGGTGTCATCTTATGCCTTCCCATCAGAGATCCTGAAAGGTAAGCAAAGGTATCATTGATCCACACCAGTGCAATTAAAGCAAGGGGCATGCGATAATGAAACCCAGGCTCATTTTCCACCCAGCCCAATGCAAGAAAGCTGGAAAGGGGGACGGCCAGCCAGAGAAAGGCCAGCGTACCCGACAGGGTTATTCCGACCCTTAGAGCGGTGATAAGCCAAAGGGCAGGAGGGAGCAGAAACCAGAGCAGGCTCAGTCCGTATTGAAAGACCGCATAGCTAAGGATAATAAGCAGGGCTCCAGGGATGGCGCGGATCCAGCGAATTGAAAGATCTCGTTTTTGTAGAAGCCCGAATAACTCTTTTACACCCAGCAGGTAAACTAATAAAACTATAGCTGAAAAGCTTATAGGGCCCAACAGAATGGAGCCTGCCATCAGAACAATAAGGCTAACACCGGTAAGGGTGCGTAAAAACAATTCTTTCAATTGTAATCAAATTCCTGGATCAGTTTTTTGGCCCTTATCACATCATCGCGATTTACATAGAGCTCAACCACTCCAAATTTATATGCAGAATCCTGCTTGTTTACCAAAAAGGATTGAATATTATGGTCGGCCAGCATCTGCCTGGCCATCTCAGTCTGATAGGCTTGACCCGAAGAGTAAATATGAACCAAATGGGGTTCCATTTATCCCTCCGCGGGCCCTTTGCTTTCGTCCTTTGCCGGCTCTTCAGCTTTTGCCTCAGCCTTTGTTTCTTTCTTTTCAGGAAGCTCTTCTTTCTTTCTTGGAAGTACTTCTTCCGTTTTCCAGGGGCGCTTCCCGAAAATAGCCTCCAGGTCATCACTGAAAATAACTTCTTTTTCAAGCAGAATCTCTGCCAGCTGTTTCAGGCCCTTCTTATTCTTCTTGAGAATTGACTTGGCTCTTTCATACTGCAAGTCGATCAGGTTTTTCACCTCTTCGTCAATGGCCTCGGCAGTTTTTTCACTGTAGGGCTTATTGAAGGAGTATTCCTGCTGACCGCTTGAATCATAGTAGCTGAGGTTTCCGATTTTGTCGCTCATGCCAAAATAGGATATCATGGCAAAGGCCTGTTTGGTGACCCTTTCCAGGTCATTCAGGGCCCCGGTGGATATCCGGCCGAAAGTCAGGTCCTCGGAGGCCCTGCCCCCCAGGGTGGCGCACATCTCATCCAGCATCTGCTCGGTGGTGGTAATCTGTCGCTCCTCGGGGAGGTACCAGGCAGCTCCCAGGGCTCTCCCCCTGGGGATAATGGTCACCTTAACAAGTGGATTTGCATGTTCAAGGAGCCAGCTGATGGTGGCATGACCGGCCTCATGGAAAGCAATAGTACGCTTCTCCTCCTCTTTAATGATCTTGTTTTTCTTTTCGAGCCCACCAATGATCCGGTCCACCGCATCCAGGAAATCCTGCTTATCGACTGTTTTCTTATCCTTTCGTGCAGCGATCAGAGCCGACTCATTACATACATTGGCAATATCTGCTCCGGAAAAGCCCGGAGTTTGTTTGGCCAGAAAATCCACATCCACCGATTTATCAATTTTGATGGGTTTGATGTGAACATCAAAAATGGCTCTGCGCTCATTCAGATCGGGGAGTTCGACATGGATCTGACGGTCGAAACGTCCTGCCCGGAGCAATGCCTTGTCCAGCGCATCGGCCCTGTTGGTAGCAGCCAGGATAATGACCCCACTGTTGCTTCCGAAACCATCCATTTCCGTCAATAACTGGTTCAGGGTATTTTCCCTTTCGTCGTTGGAACCAAAATTCGGATTTCTCCCCCTGGCGCGACCCACTGCATCTATTTCATCAATGAAAACAATGCAGGGAGCTTTCTCCTTGGCCTGCTTAAACAGGTCCCTCACCCTGGAGGCCCCTACACCCACAAACATCTCCACAAAGTCGGAACCCGACATGGAAAAGAAGGGCACACTGGCCTCTCCGGCCACTGCCTTGGCCAGCAGGGTCTTACCTGTTCCCGGAGGCCCTACCAGCAGGGCGCCTTTGGGGATTTTCCCCCCGAGTTCTGTGAATTTTTTCGGATTCTTTAAAAACTCCACGATCTCCCTGATCTCCACCTTGGCCTCTTCCAGTCCGGCCACATCGTGGAAATCCACTTTCACACTGGTCTCCTTATCAAAGATCTGGGCCTTGGATTTTCCCACACTGAAAATATTGCCTCCACCGGCACCTCCACCGCCTCCCATGCGACGAAGCATGTAGATCCAGATTCCCATAATCAGCAGGAAGGGGATAACCCACAGCATGATTTCTCCCATGTAATTTCTCCGCGTAATAGTCGTATAGGTGGGACGATTATCTGCAGGCAGGTCATTCATGACCCGGTTCAGGTCGCCCATAAAAACATCCTGACTGATGATGGTGAAATAGTACTGGGGCACCGGCTGACCAAGCATGGAGCTTGGCTTACTGGAACTCACATCCTCATAGCGGGCGTCACTGAGGCGCTCAGGCTTGATATAGACCTCCACCTTTTCTTTATTGACAATAACGATTTTCTCTACGTCACCCTCTTTCAGAATCTGGAAAAAACGATTATTATCGATCTCTTTCAGATTATTTCCCGAACCCAGAAACTGAATCCCGATCATTGCCAGAAGAATGATTCCAATGATCCAGTATGAATTAAATTTTGGTTTGCCGGGAGGACCTGGCTTGTTTCCCGGTCTGTTTCCTGGATTCCCACCCGGGAAGTTGCCGGGATTATTCTTTTTATCTGCCATAGCTTGTTTTAACTTTTTCTGCCACCCTTGTTACCTTTCCATCGGCCCATAACTCTTCAAGTCTGAAGAACGACCTATACTCCTCCTGGAACACATGCACCAGGATATCAAAATAATCCAGAAGAACCCACTGGCTGTTCTGAAGGCCCTCCACATGATGGGCCCTTACAAGCGCCTCTTCCTTCAGCTTCTTTTCAATGGATTCTGTTATAGCTCCCACCTGGGTTACCGATTCTCCGTGGCAAATGATGAAAAAGTCACAAATGGAGTTTTCAACTTCAGAAAGATCGATGGAAACGATTTGATGTCCCTTCTTCTCCCTGATCGCTTCGAGGATTAACTCCCTCTTTTGCCCCACATTAAATGACTCGTTTTCCTCCATCTGGCTTTTTGTTTGTAAAGGTAATCAATTTAGCCGTTAACATTTATGTGCTTGAATTGTTGATTACAGTAGCTACTTTGTCAAAAATTGTACCATGAGAGACAGATGGATCAAATATGACAGCCTTACCTCGACCAATAGCGTTTTAGCAGAACTTTTAAGGCAGCAAACCCTTGAGGAGGGGACTGTAGTTATCGCTGATTATCAAGAATCTGGACGGGGACAGGGCGATCATTCGTGGCATAGCAGGAGGGGAGAGAA
>Ga0180435_10003026_pt1 | contig 17000 bp, 14 predicted proteins | sample SS_ome_3_FD_132467 | JGI IMG/M metagenome (GOLD analysis project Ga0180435, IMG submission 132467) | Hypersaline lake sediment archaeal communities from the Salton Sea, California, USA - SS_3_S_1 metaG | ecosystem: Environmental > Aquatic > Non-marine Saline and Alkaline > Hypersaline >...
ACCGTATCGGCTGAAAATGTCTGCTCGAGTGCGCGCAGAATTTCGGGGGCAAGCGGACGGTCGAGGTACAGCTTTCTCAAAAAGAGCCCTATCGCCGCGTCATCGAGGTCGATCGTGCACGGTTCTGTTTTTCCGGGCAGGATCAGGTTGATGGTGCCAGAGTCGTTCTTGAGCGCTTCGCCAAGAATCTCAAGGGCGGCTTCACCCAGCCCCGTGTCGCCAAGCACCGGTTCAACCGCGCTGCGCACGTCAGGCTCCGGCGTAAAAATCAACTCGATCAGCGCCTCGTACCCTTCAAACGATTCGTCCGCTAAAACCTGTCCCAGGGAATCTGGATCGATCCCGTACATCGATTCCGCAAAAAACAACGTCTCTTCTGACACCTCGAGCCCGGTCATCAGCAGGGCGCCGATCGTCTGTTCAAGATCTTTTATGGTCCGTAGCGTGCTCATCGCTTTCCCAGTCGTTTACCGCTTTTAAATGTTCTCAAATCCCGGTACACTGTACCGGTGCCGTTACCCTGGCATGATTTGGCCGTTTTACCCATAAGGTTGGATCAAAAGATAACTCTTTTACGGTAGAGATCGATAGAGGAATGTGCCCCATGTTCAGCCCCGATTGTCTGCCGGTACTGATCGGCAGCCTGCCGCTACACGATCATCGCACGGCCGTCGAGCTGATTTTCGACTACACCCCGGACATTCCGCTCTGGCCGCAGCTTCCTGCTTTCAGCAGGGAAGGCATGGTGCGGCAGTTCATGAGCGGCTTTCCCGGCCTGACCGACGACGGCAGGAAACATTGGGTCGACCGCGGCATTCCGGATTTTGCCGAGCGGATGACTTCCTTTTATGAAGCCTGGCTTGCCGCTGAATCGCAGGAAGTCCTGCCCCCATCCTCGCCCTTTACTCTCACCGCCGATACCGCCCGGGGATTTTTTACCTTTATCGACCTGCTCGCCGGCCGCGATGAATCACCGCTTACGCTGAAAGGCCAGGTCACCGGCCCGATAACAACCGGGATCGGCATGCGTGACCAGCACGGTACCGCACTGTTTGCAGACGACAACCTGCGGGATATGCTCATCAAGCTTCTCAGCGGCAAGGCCCGCTGGCAGGTGGAACAGATGAAACCGTTCTGCCCGGCCGCGGGGCCAATTATTTTTATCGACGAACCGGGCATGGTGAGTTTCGGTTCTGCCGCGTTTGCCGGGGTATCGGAGACGCTCGTGTCGGAAAGCGTGGCCGTATTGATCGACGCAATCAAGGGAGCCGGCGGGCTTGCCGGAATCCACATCTGCGCCAACGGCGACTGGGCGCCCGCCCTCGAGTCCGCTGCCGACATCATCAGTTTCGACGCGTACTCTTTCTTCGACCATTTCATCCTCTTCCGCGAGCAGCTCGTGTCGTTTCTGGAACGAGGCGGGATCCTGGCATGGGGAATCGTCCCGACCGGCAGCCCCGAGGCGGTTGCAGAGGAACGGGCCGAAACGCTGCTGGGAAAATGGCAACACCAGCTCGAACAGCTGTGCAGGCTCGGGTTTGACGAACAGAACCTTGTCGCCCGGACCCTGATCGCTCCGGCATGCGGCACCGGCTCGCTCAGCGAGGAACTGGCGGTTAAAGTCCTGGCGCTGACCAGGGACCTGTCGGCGCTGGTCAGAAAAACCTATGGGTTGACTTGAGTCCGGCTCACCGCAGCTTTCAGGCCGGTACAGTCGGGCAGGACTTCAGCGTCGTCAGGCAGCTGCACATCTCCCTGCACCCCGATAAAATGCAGCCCCGTTTCCCGGGCCGCATGATAGTCCGTCAGCGCATCCCCGATGAATATACATTGGCCGGGATCCAGTCGATACTTATCCAGCAGGTACCGGATATGGGCGGGTTTTCTGGTCGGCGACCCCAGGATTTCCGTGAACCAATGGTCCATGCCGCGCTCCGCCATCACCTGTTTCAGCTCGGTTTCCGGGGTGCCGGAGATGACGAACAGCAGGCTGGTCCCGCTCATGTCTTCCACGAATTCCCGCGCTCCGGGTATCCACGGCACGCGCAAGACTTTGCCGACGACCATGTCCGCATACCGCTTTCCCCAAACCTTTAATTCGTCGGCCGTAAGGGGTTTGCCGATCAATTCGGCGTGGGCGTATGCAATCTTGTCAACCCTGCTGATCCCGCCGTTGAGCCGGTGATGCTCGAGCAATGGCTCGAGAACTTCCGGGCCGTACGGTTCAAACAGGTCGACAAAAGCGTCGGTTTTCACCCCGACGGAATCGAGCAGCACGCCGTCGAAATCGAAAAAATAGGCTGATTTTTCTGGGTCCATAGGTCTTGTGTCCGTCAGTAAAACCGCCGCTGTTCAATACAGCAGTCGATGTCTGATGTTTTTGGGCAGGTGAGCGGCAATCGCGGCCACCATGAATGCGGCCAGAACCGTCGCGGCCTGCGGCAGCAGGTTATGAAACGCCAGGCCGAGCAGAAGCAACTTTACAAACGTACCCACTCCGGCAAATTCGCGATAGAACTGGCGGTGCCGCAAGCCTTCGGTGACCATCAGCACCGCACCGGTGATGCCGGCAAGCCAGAGATACAGCGCAGGAGGTCCGGCCGGCTCATCGACTAGAAAGCATGCAAGAAAGACCCCGGAGCCGACCAGGTGCAGGGCCCTGACCACGACCGAGAACAGGACCACCCCGTACGGCCGTTCTTTGGCGATTCCCAGCTTGTTTATCTGTTGGCTTTCCATATCCACTGACAGTGCCGGCCCTGTCATGGGCCACTTTGCATTTCAGAGTACCCAGCTAAATTGACATTATACCCTTTGTCGACAGTTTTTTACGTCCAGCGCGAAAATCCATTCTCTCCTGACATAATACATCAGCCAAAAACCGTGTGCATTTTGTTCGTTTCTGGTTATATTTACGCTATATCTGACATGTAAACGAAGGACACGGACCCGACAATCCCAGAGCCAACGGGGGACGCTATGGGACAATTTACCCGATCAATCGACGTGAACGGCGGCCGCATCAGAGCGGTCTGCCCGCGTTGCGGCACAATCGCCTATCTCGAGGTAGCGCCGGGTTCACGGCGCAGGGTATACCGTTGCAAATGCGGAAAGTCGGCCATCTATGCTATCAACTATCGAAAAAGTCGACGCGAAACCACCTTCGGGCCTGCCAAAATAATCCTCAGGAATACCAGGGAACAGAAAATCCGCCTCAACGATACGTCAATGGGAGGCGTCAGCTTTTTTGTCAATTCGGAGCATGCACTCAGCATGAGGCGCGGCCAGGAACTCCTGATCAAGTTCAGGGCCGGCGGGAGTGCCGTAATCCAGCGGAAAATCAGCATTAAAAATATCAACCGCAACCGAATCGGTGCACAATACGCGAAACTGGCCGGATCGTGGTAATTTACGGCGCGTCTTCCCGCAGTTCATTCAGTGGGATTCCGTGAAATCGAGACTTCCGCTACACTGCGGATAGTTCGAGCAACTCCAGAACTGCTTTTCCGTGCCGGAGGCGTCGGCTCCGGTCCTGACCAGCATCTCCGCGGCGCACAGCGGACAGAGCGGGGCCCGCTCGCCTTCCCGTTTCTGCATCTCCAGATCGGCGGCCTTGTTGAGCAGGCGCCGCAGCTTGGCACCGTCGATCAGCACGATATTCTTGTCTTCCGCATACTGGATGGCCTTATACGTGAATTCACCGGTCGTGATAACGTACACGCCGCTGGCCCGGGCGACCTGCATGACGGTATACTGCTCCCGCACCATCGGGACACTGACGCGCAGCTCCCGCCAGTGACGGTACTGGGCGATGAATTGTTTGCCGCCCTTTCTGAGCATCATATCGACCCCGTCGCCCATTCCCGCCGGCACCTCATCAACGCCAAAACCGTTTCTAACGAAAAACTCCGTTATCAGTGTGTGAAAATCTCCTTCGCTCATTCGCCGGAACGGGTCGACCTTGACAATGGAATCTCTCTGCGCGGCTCTGCTCGGGGCGGAAGTCTGCCCGGCCGAAACCTTCGTTCGGGACGGGCGTCTTTCAACATCCCCTTTGCCCAGAAACAACGCTGCGATCAACAGCAGCCCCGGAACGATATACTGCATCCAGTATGCCGCTGCATAGGCAATACCTTCAGCTCCGGAGGCGCCCTGCAGGATTCCAGCCAGTTGATGAATGCCGACGTAGCACGCTGCGGCCAGCACGACATAAAACCATTTTGGTAAGCGTCTCAGCAATTTCCGTCCCGCTCGGTGAGATTGATGTGGGTAACCGACAATTAAGGCAACCATGAAAAATCGGTATTTTCGTCCAAAATCCAGGCACCAATGGAGATTTTCCCGCAGGCCGGTGCGAAATCTCGAGGAAAAAAACTAGATCCGCAGCGCAGCGTCTGAGCGAAAAGACGATTTTTCCAGGTCGCCTTAAATCTTGCACGGCGGACACGTCCTGTCAATCAAAAGTATTGCCGGGACTAAACCCTCACCAGCCGGGGGGTCATACTCCGGCCGACCGGATCGGCATCTTCATGCACCGTCAGGGAATCACCTTCGACGACTACGGTGACATTTCCGGAAATACCGCTGACATACATCGGCACATCATGTGCCCTGAACCATGATTTCGCGCGATGACTGCCGTCGCTTTCCCAGAGGTTTTGCGGCGTAGAAATAAGGGCACAGCACGGATCTACCTTTTCGAAAAATGCGTTGGGTGCGAGGTCCTCAACGGCATGGTGAGGTACTTTCAGCACGTCAGCATCGAGATCCTCTCCTGAAACCGCGAGATAATCGCCGATCTTTTGATTCAGATCCCCGGTGAACAGAAAGCTGTATTTCCGGTGCCTGACTTTCATGATCAGGGACAGATCGTTGATGTCGGCCCCCGCGACAGGAGCCGTCTGTGCGTCGAATGCGTACAGTATGTCGAGGCTGATGCCGTTGCCGAGCTGAAAGATCTGCCCGGCCGAGGCAGACCGGATGATAATGCCTCTCCGATTCAGTTTTCGATGGATACGCAGGATATCCATATAGTCGCATCCCCATGGAATCTCCTCTCTGCAGGTGCTGCGATCGGGCAGATCGAAATAGATTTCGTTGATCCCGATGCCGTTGTCGAGCAGGACGTCCAAGCCACCATAGTGATCCTTGTGGGCATGCGAGATGAATACTAAATCAAAAGCGCTAATCCCCCGCTGCCTGACCAGGGGCAGCAGCGCTTCCTCAGCCGCTCCTGCCGGGCCGGCATCAATCAGTACATTACGGTTGGCGGCGGTGGAAATGACATGGGCGTCTCCCTTCTGCTCGGGCGTATTGACGTTTACCATGGTCCATTCCAGATCGGCCTGGCCCGCCGATGGTTTGTGAGTTACGTGATAATCGATGTCGATATACATGGCAGCATCCCAGGATTTTCCCATCGATGCCCTTTGCTCCCCCCAGCGTCTGGTCCCAGACATCCACACTTCTTTTTCTGAAAACATTGCTAAAAAAATGCCAGCCTGACCATTGCCCGCTTGTTTTCGTATCGGCTTGTCATAACCCGCTGATATTGCAAAACTGGACAGGGATGTCTGCTCTGGTAACCGCCGCCTGAAAGCGTCAGGGGCAGGATCGATATGCCAAACAAATAGACACATCGCGCATATATCTGTAAAATAGATATACAGATGTACCGGTGTTGATATTTGTTGAACCTCTACCCGAGGTGCCACGCCCATGGCAGATGAACTGCATCTTTCCCAGACAGACCTGTCCCTGCTCAGAGAGCTCATCATCTCGTTTCAAACGACCCATGACATCGATGATATGTTTTCGGAAATGCAACAGAAAATTGCCCCATTGCTCAATATCGAAGGGTCTTCGATCGCGCTGCACGATCCGGGGAAAAAAGAATTTTATTTTTATCGCTCCCATGAGGGCAGCAGCTGTGACGGCAGGCAGTCCATCGCCTCCTTCACCTTTCCCGACGACAGGGGAATCGCGGGCTGGGTGATGGATCGGAACCAATCGGTCATCATCAACGATGCTGCAAGCGACGACCGTGTCTATACCAGCGACGACATGAAATCGGATTTCGTCACGAGATCGATGATCTGCGTTCCGCTGCAAACCAGAAGATCGTTCATCGGGGTTTTTTATGCCCTCAACAAGCTAACCGGCGACTTTACCCAAAAAGATCGCAAACTCCTGGAAATCCTGTCCGGGACCATCGCCGCGTCGCTCGAGAATGCGCGGCTGTACGGAGAATTGCGGGATCACCTCCATGCCCTGGAAGAGGAAAAACGTCTGCTGATCTCCCAGGCCAAGTCGGCGGCCGGCTTCAAGGAGATCATCGGCACCAGCCGACCGATGCGCAACCTGTTCGAACTGATGGAGAAGGTCATCGCAACCCCGACGACCGTGCTCATCCAGGGAGAAACGGGAACCGGCAAAGAACTGATCGCCAAAGTCATCCACTACAACGGGCCGCTTAACAATGAGCCGTTTATCGCCGAAAATTGTGCGGCACTTCCGGAAAACCTTCTCGAAAGCGAGTTGTTCGGGCATGTCAAAGGGGCATTCACCGGGGCAATTGCCGATAAGAAAGGGCTGTTTGAAATTGCCGACGGCGGCACCATCTTTCTCGATGAAATCGGCGAGATGTCCCTGCCGATGCAGGTGAAGCTCCTGAGGGTTCTCCAGGAAGGACAATTCAGGCCGGTGGGCGGCACCCGTACAATCCAGGTCAACGTCCGCCTGATTGCATCGACGAACCGCGACCTCGTCAAAGCAGTTGACGCGGGTAATTTCAGAGAAGATCTGTACTACCGCATCAATGTTTTCCAGATCACCCCGCCGGCACTGCGGGAACGCAGGGACGACATCCTCCTGCTGGCCACGCACTTTCTCGAGAAATTCGCCGGCAAATACAACAAACCGATGCCCCGCCTGACTCCCCAGACACTCGACATCCTATCCCGCTACGACTGGCCGGGCAACGTGAGGGAGCTTGAAAACGAAATGGAACGGGCAATTACGATGGCCGCCGGCATGGATACCATCTCAGCTAATATGCTGTCGGAACGCATCAGGGCGGCTTTTCCGCACTTCCCGGCAGCCCCTATAGAACCCCCGTCAGGTTCCCTGAAGGATGCCGTGTCCCGCCTGGAGGAACAGCTGATACGCCAGGCCCTCGAAGAAACCGGCGGCAACCGCTCCCAGGCGGCGAGGAACCTGGGGCTTTCCAGGCAGGGCTTATTAAATAAAATGGGCAGTTACGGGATCTGAGCAGACACTCGAGCAACCAGCCATGAAACACCTTCGCGCCGCATTGATTTTCGGTATCGTCATCGGCATCGGAGCGGTGCTTTTCCTGTATTCACCGCCGGGGCGTTATGTCGAAGATGAGTTCGGGCTGGCGCTGCTGTTCAAGGTCCGCGGTACCGCAGTCCCCCCATCCGATGCGGTGATCATCAACCTCGATGAAAAATCGGCGGAGCAGCTGAATCTACCGCAAAAAATTGAAGATTGGCCGCGCAACGTTTACGCCGATCTGGTCACGGTCCTGGCCGAATTCGGGGCCGCAGTGATCGTTTTTGATGTGCATTTCGGCGACGCCCAGAACGAAGTGAACGACCGCGCCTTCGCCGCTGCGATGCGCTCAGCCGGCAACGTGGTCCTCTACCAGAAGATGGTGCGTAAAATCAGCGGGACGGCTGCCGGCACTGCTTCCCCCCCGTTCATAGACATCGAACAGGAACTCCCCCCGATCGATATACTCGCCGATGCAGCGCTTGAATCGGCGTCATTTCCAATCCCGAAAATGCCCGTGCGGGTCAATCAGGCCTGGACCTTTAAAACCTCGGCGGGAGACCTGCCGACCCTCCCCGTCGTCGCACTGCAGGCCCTCACCCTCGATCAGTATCACCGGTTCCATGAATATGTCGAGACGATGACCGGCGCCGACCTGGGAGAAATTCCCGCAGCCGCCCCGGAGGTAACCGGCCGGGTCGGACTGATGGAAACCATGCGGCGGTACCGGCAGTTGCTGGGCAATGACCGGGATCAGGCAATTCCGGCCGGACCGCGCTCGCCGGGCGAATCACCCGGCGTGCGCGAAGAAGCGGTTTTCAGGGCACTGCTCGATATCTACCGGGGCCCCAACAATATCTACATCAATTTCTACGGTCCCCCCGCCACGTTTACCACCTATTCACTGGCGGATGTGCGTGCCGATGCCGCCGCCGACAGCGACTCGATGCGTGCCGCCGTTGCCGGCAAAGTCGTATTCGTCGGTGCCGCCAGAACCTCGTGGTCGGAGCAGAAAGACGGTTTTTATACGGTTTTCACGCAGGCAAACGGCCTTGATTTAAGCGGCGTCGAGATAGCGGCGACCGTGTACGCAAACCTGCGCGACGGCACCCACCTGAAAGTTCCGTCTTTCCGGTTTACCGCCGTGCTGATTATCTGCTCGGCCATCCTTTTTGCCGTGGCGGCTTTTTCCTTCAACCCTCCCGCTTCGCTTGCAGCGCTGCTGACCATGGTCGGCCTCTGCTTGGTTGCCGGAACCCGGGTCTTTTCGCTTTACGCGGTCAAACTGCCGGTGATAACCTGGATCATCGTCCTGCCGCCGATTCTTTTCGGGGCCGCGATTGTTTTCAAATTCATCACGGTGCGCCGTGAGCGGGCGCACATAAGACAGGCGCTGCACCTGTACCTGCCGGACAACGTTGTCGAGGAGCTCACCAACGATCTCTCCTTCGTCAGAACCGGGGACCGGATGGTGTACGGCGTCTGCCTGACCACCGATGCCCGGAACTACACGACATTGTCGGAACGAATCGAGCCGCAGGAGCTCAGCTCCGTCATGAAAAACTATTTCGACATGATGTTTCGATCGGTGCACCGCTACGATGGTCTGGTCTGCAACGTAATCGGCGACTCGATGTTTGCGCTGTGGCCGTCCACCGAGCCGGACATCACCGCTAAAAAACGCGCGTGTGCGGCAGCGCTGGGGATCATAGAAACCATCGACACGTTCAACACGCAGGTTCCCGAACATGCGCTGCCTACCCGCATCGGCCTGCATTGCGGGTATCTGCTCATGGGGAATATCGGCGCGGAAGGCCACTACGAATACGCACCGGTCGGCGATATCGTCAACACCGCGTCACGAATCGAGAACGTCAACAAGAAACTCGGCACCCATATTCTTGCCTCGGAGGAGACGGTCAAGGAGTGCGGCGAGCTCGATACCCGGCTGATGGGAACCTTTCTGCTGAGCGGTAAAAGCAACCCGGTAACCCTGTTCCAGGTGCTGCCGGAGGCCGCCGGCTGCGCCGATCTGCAAACCCTGCATGAGGATGCCTTTCCAGCGGCCCTGAGTCTGTTTCAAGCAGGGAGATGGGACCTGGCACAGGCCGCCTTTGAGCAATGCGCTGCGCTGATAGCGGACGACGGTCCGTCCCGATTTTACGTCAAGCTCTGTTCGAAACTCCGGCAAAACCCGCCGGACAGCGAATGGACGGGGATCATCTCCCTGCAGAAATAACCCCCGTGTTTCTCATGACACCGATGTCACCCGATCCGGTACCACCTGCCGCGGATGAAAACCCAGGTGGGATTCTGCCCGAATACGACCATCTCGACATCCAGCTGCTCATGTGCAGGCGGTCCTTCGGGGACTTCGACCACCTCGCGGTTGCTGTCATCTCTCACCTTGGGTTTACCGGTAACTGAATCATACCCTTTAAATTTGAACTTCCGCAGTCTTGCCATGGATTATCCTCCATTTTTGCTTTTCGGCATCCAGCCGACAGCGGCCGGCACCGGTGCATCATGTGCGGGCGCAGCGTTTTAGCGACCTGCGCCCAACAGCTACAGCGTCACCGTCAAACTTAAAAGAACGAGCTGTTCCGGCAGAAACCGCGGATTTGCCGGATCGGTATCTATGTAACTGAACGTTTCATCAAACAGGTTTTTAACACCGAGACTGAGGATACCGTATCGTTTCGGCAGGCGGTAACTGAGCGCCAGGTCAACCTGCCAGAACTGGTCGCTGTCTGACGAATACGGCGGACTGAACTCGCTGTAATCCCGCTGTTGATCGACATAATTCGCCTCTATCCTGGCGCTGAACCCGAGCGGATGGAAAAAGCTCACCTGCGGCGTAAACCGGTGGTTGGTCACCCCGGTCACGCCCGGCACCGCACCTACTTCCAGCACATCATGGCTGAAATCCTCATAGTAATACTCGAGGCCGAGCGACATCCAGTTTACCACAGCCCAGTAAAGATACGCCGATGCGATATCCTCCTGCCACTCGTCTTCTTCGATACTCAACATTCCATCAAAACTGATGTTCTCGTAGGGGTTGTCGATATCGCTGTGAAAAAACTGGGCACCGCCGAACAGGTTGTCGGCAAAGGTCTGATCCAGGCCGATTCCATAGCTCCATACCAGCGATGCCCGGCCGCGGTCATAGAACTGGTTGAAACCGGCGACCTGGGTCGGTTCGATGGTTTGGTCGTTGACAAAAAACCGGTGCGCGGCTTTGAACACCGCCCCGCGCACCAGCGTGTTCGCCGCGGGCTGCCACTCCAGTCCGAATTTCGGGCTCAGTTCTTCCCGGTCCTTGAGCGGATCGTCAAGCAGGTCACCGCTGAGGCCAAGCGTCGCCACGACATCGCCGGGAAGGTCAACATGCGCATAACTGTAGATATTGGCATGTCTTATGATCTCATCCGAGGCCTCTTCCAGCGGAAACGGAAAAGACAGGACCACCTTGGACGATTCATCGGAGTAGATATATCCCGCGCCGGTCTGAAAACTCATATTTCCATGGTGGTAGATATGCTGGAGCTCGGCGGCGAAATCATCCCCTTCCGCATAAATGTCGATAACGGAGTCGAGCGCCTCCCACCCGGTTGCATCTTCCTCCTCGGTGCCGAGAACCGCGGTCCCGATCAGGGTGGAATGGGGCTGAAAATCGTGTCTAAACCCTGCCCTGGCGATCCGCTGGTCATTGTTCTGGCGAAATGTAGAACTGGGGGGAAAGACGTCGGGGTCTATATACATGGTGAGGTCGCCCGTCTCTACGCTGCTGGAACGCAGCTCGAACATCCAGCTCGTCCGCGGCGACAGCATTCCCTGCACATACGCATTGTACAGTTCATTCTGCTGATCGTTGTTTTCCCTGATACCGTCCGTTTCGTAATAGTATTGGCCGATGCTGTAGGACCATTTGTTCCACACGGTGGACTGCGTCAGTTCGTCCCCGAAGGTTTCGCTGGATCCGGCGACACCGCTTGCTTCCAGCGCAAACCGGTTGCGCATGAACAGCGAGTTGTACTCGTTCAGCGCCGCCTGCCCGGGGCCAGCACCCTCCAGAATCGTGGTATCCCCTCTGGCCAGCTGCGGCTGAACCGGATTGATATTGAGCGGCTGCAGCAGCTGCGCCTGGAGCAATTCGCTGACCCGGGCAATTTCATGACGCGGGACTTTGCGATAGCTGTCGGAGAGGAAACGATGCGCCGAGAAGTTGCCCGGCTGGCTGGCGACGGATTTCCACCCTTCCGCCAGCGCCAGCTGTTCAAACCCCAGGTCCTGATAGATCCGGCCCAGGCTCGCACTCCTGGCGGCCAGGTCATCATCGAGCAGAAAGCTCGACCGATAAACCGCCCGGTTGTCGTTGCGGGCGATGGACTGCTGGATCGATTCAAGCGCTTCCACCGGGCGGTTCCGCGTCTGTTTGAGAATTGCGTCATACAGCCACGGCGTCGGATCGGCCGCATCCAGTTCCTTGGCAATCCGGTACTGCCGGGATGCCAGGCGCCCCCGTTTTTCTTCAAAATAGGCTTTCCCGAGGTAACTGCGAATCACCGAGTTGCCGGGGTCAAGGGCCGCCGCTATCTCTATCTCCTGCCGGCCTTTCACGACATCCCCGGTGCGAATCATGGTCAAGCCGAGGCCCAGCCGGGCCATCGGCAGCGCCTGATCAAGATCGATTGCGCGGGTAAAGGCCGATGCCGCTGAATCCAGCGCGACAGCGGCCAGGTTTGCAAAGCCGAGTACCGCCTGGGCCCGGGCATTGTCCGGTGAAATCAGCTGCGCGCGTTCAGCCGAGACAATGGCATCATCCAGCAGTCCCACCGACATCTGGAGTTCCGCCCGGCGTGCTGCGACCAGGGCGTTGCCGGGATGAGCTTCGGCTGCTTGAGAAACAGCTGCAAGCGCCCCTTCGAGATCGAACACCGCCTGCCGTGCATATGACAGGGCCAGGCCGGCGGCAGCAGAGTCCGGCCCCCTGGCGACCGCCGCTTCGGCAAGCAGCACGGCCTGCTCCCTGTTATTCTGAACCACCTCGATAACGGAAAGCATCGCCAGCGCATCACTGTTGTCAGGATATTTTTCCAGCAGCTCCCGCGCTTCCGCAACCCGGCCGACAGTCAAATATCCGGCCGCCTCCGCGAGCCGCCTGGAGACCTCGTCGCCGCTTCCGGCGGCAGCGTCCCAGACCAGCGGGTAGTAAAGCGTCCACTTGACCGCATCTCTGGGCTCCACGACGGCTGCGTATACCGGAGCCGTCCCTTTCTGCGCTGACACGGACTGTCCGCTCGCCACCCGGATTTGTCCCAGTTCATTGGCGGCGCTGACCAGCCCTTCAAAAACCGTGATGGACGATTGGGCAGCATCGGTGCTGACCAGAAATTCCGTTCCTTCGACATAGCCGTTCAAATATGGAGTCGACACCTTGAGCGCCCGCGGGCGATGGCTGAAAATATGCAGGACGCCTCTGATCAGGTTGAGCAGCGAGAGCTCCTGCTCGGCAGCGCCAAAATTCACGGTGGTGTTCTGGTCAATCCGCAGGATAGACTCGTTGCTGAGCACGACGGCTGCACGTCCTCCTGCCCCGACGCGCAGCATATCGCCGGCACAGAACACGTTGTTCAACTCGGCCGGCAGCCACACATGCTGATCGGCCCTGCGAAACTGCGCATCGCCCTGTATCGAAACAAGGCGGGCAAGCGGATCGCCGCACTGATCATCGGCAACCGCAGCCGTTGCGGACAGCAGGAAAAGCGAAAATACGAGTAACTGAAATAACATCACGGCTATACGACGATGCATCTCCCTCCCTCCAGCCAGTTTGTTTCGCTTATAGGACGTATTGCGTCAGATTATCCCTCCACCAGTTGCACAAAACAGGTTATCCCCGTTACCTTTTGTGAATCAAATCACCTATATACTTACTTCGAAGGTTAGGGTCACGCAAGTATTTTCTCCACCCCGCCGATAATGATCGACGAACTTACGCGAAGTTACTGAGAGCTCACATCAGAAAGGCCCGTCAGTCGCTCGGGTGAATAACACAGATTATTACAGGATATTTCGGTCCCGGTGTAGAACCGTTTATCACAGACGCGTTTGACGAAAAATCAGTTCGGCCTGAACAACCAACTGATTTTGCTGGCATTCTTTTTCAGGACCGAAGCGACCTATGAAACTTGAAATCTGTTGCGCAAGATCGTCAACAGGAAGCCTGATCGCCGAAATTCCGCCACCTATCCATTGGTAGTAGGATGGATCACCATAGCCTATAAAAACCAGGTCCTCGGGGATCCGTATTCCTTTTTCAAGACATCCGTTAAGCGCACCGTTGGACAGTTCTATTCCCCCGCAGACCAGGGCTGTCGCTCCACCTTGCTCTACCAAGGTCTGAACTGCCCGATATCCCATTTCAAAGGAAGGTTCACCGGCTATGAGCAAATCTTTTGCCGGATTCAGACCTACCGCTTCCAAACCTGCCTTGAAGGCGTTTAATCTCGCAGCACCGGAGGATAGCGTCGTGCTGCCACCGATATATGCGATCCTCTTGTGACGGTGAGCCGCCAGCCGATGTACCGCCTCTATAATCGCTGCTCTATCGTTAACCAGCATAGCCCCGGAAGGAACTCTCATTTGAGCTGTCCGGATCAGCTGGATAACCTGCATGCCTTGAAACAGTTCTCCTTCCAGCCCCCCAACACCGGTGGTCGGGACCAGGACAACACCCCTGGCCTGGATCTCCTTGAGTTTCAAGAGAGCACGTCTTTCTTTCGGTGGTTCATCGTTTGTCAGATGAATAATCAACTGTAAATCGGCGTTTTCAAGACATGTTGCCAACGTATTGGCAAACCGGGCGTAGAACTCATTGGTCAGATTGGGCAGCAGCAGCCCAACCGTCGTCGTTCGATCTCCTCGCATCGCTGCTGCTGCGGCACTCTTCACATACCCCAATTCGTCTGCGCGCCTGAGAATTACCTGTCGGGTGGCTTCACGCACTTTCGTACTGTTGGACAAGGCTCTTGAAACGGTCATGTGAGATATGCCGAGGTCCTGCGCAATCGTTTTGATCGTAACTCGCTTTGGCATTTTTCTCCTTTTGATCATGTATAACGGCTATTCAGCAAATTATTTATCTTGACAGAAGCACGTGAGGTTAATTATAAATGTTCACGTTAACATTATCAAGGTGATTCGCATGGACAAGGAAAAGACACTCGCAGAGCGTTGCCGGAACCTGATAACCGAACTCGGCCTTGGCACGGCGGAGGATATTCGCTCCATAACCCCGCTTACCGGCGGCGTATCATCTGATATAGCAGTGGTTAATCTGGGCAGCAACAAGGTCTGTGTTAAATTCGCTCTGCCAAAATTGAAGGTAGCTGAAGAATGGCATGCAAAAGTCGAGCGGAACCTGGCTGAGTACCGCTGGCTTGATTTCGTGTCAACCATCTCACCTCGATCAACCCCAAAACTGTTAGGCATATCAGAAAGGGTTCATGGGTTTGCCATGGAGTTTGTTGAGGGTGACGACACCTATCTCTGGAAACAGGCGTTGCTGGACGGTTTGCCCGACAATGAGGAAGCCAGAAAAGTAGGCCGGGTACTCGGTAATATCCATCGTTCATCGACCACACAGATCGACTTGAAAAATCAGTTTCAAAACCAGGAAGACTTTTTTGCGCTGCGCATCGAACCCTACCTGGTACATACAGCAGCCCAGCATAGGGAAATAGCACGAGATTTTGAGTCACTGGTCAGGAGTTTGAGCGTACATGAGCATACGCTTGTTCATGGCGATGTCAGCCCGAAAAATATAATCTTCCGAAAATCAAAACCGCTCTTTCTCGATGCGGAATGTGCAACCATCGGGGACCCGTGTTTTGATATTTCATTCTGCCTCAATCACCTTGTTTTAAAAGCAGTTCATATGCCGCCTTCACGAGAACTGCTGCTCCGGTCAGTAAATGTATTCTGGTCCGCCTATCGTGACCATGTGTCGTGGGAATCATCAACTGCCCTCGAAGAGAGGGTGTGCAAGCTGTTGCCGGCGCTGATGCTGGCCCGCATAGACGGCAAATCGCCGGTGGAATATCTTCACAAAGACAATCGTCTGCTCGTAAAAACACTCTCCATTGAGTTAATTAAAAGCCCGCCAGGATCGCTATCGGATCTCACAGACCGGGTGCACCATTATCTAAAGAAAAAGAACCAATGACAGCAATACAAGAAGTTATCAGTCGACGGGTATGGGACTCCCGCGGTAATCCGACCGTCGAGGTTGACATCTGCCTGGATAACGGCATGATTGGCAGAGGAACCGCCCCGGCCGGGGCATCCCGTGGGGTTCGAGAAGCACTAGACAAGCGCGATGCCGGATCAAACCTTCGCGGCATGGATGTCAGAGAAGCCTGTGCAAATATTGACACCATCATTGCGCCGGCCTTAATCGGCCATGATATTTCAGACCAGTCCCAGGTTGATAACATTATTCTGGAACTCGACCCTTCGCCACTGAAGGAGGCTCTCGGCGGAAACGCGACCATAGCCGTTTCTTTGGCCGCCCTGCATGCCGCTGCGGCAGCTGCCTCAAAACCGCTGTGGCAGCATATTGCTGATTACTACAACCGAGTTCCTTCCATTCCCCTTCCGGAAATTCAGATTTTTGGAGGTGGAGCACATGCAAGCCGTCGGGTCGATATACAGGATTTCATGATCATGGTACCCGGGGCACAATCGTTTGACGAAGTGATGGAGATCACCAGTGAGGTCTATTTCGCTGCCGGCAGTATTATGGAGGAGAATGGCCGTCTGGCCGGTATCGCCGATGAAGGCGGCTGGTGGCCGCTTTTCGACAGCAATGAGGAAGCGCTCGAGACGTTGGTTGCTGCTATAGAAAAAGCGGGGGAGAAGCCGGGTGAACGGGTAGCAATCTCGCTTGACATTGCAGCATCGGAGTTCGGCAGGAGCGGGAAGTATCGCCTTGCCCTGGAAGACAGGACCATGGATACGGAAGCCCTGATTGACATGCTGGGCAGCTGGCTTGACGCCTATCCCATCATTTCCATCGAGGACCCGGTTGGAGAAGATGACCATGAGGGCATGAAGGAGTTCACGCGCCGTTATGGAGACAGGGTACAGATAATCGGTGACGATTACCTGGTTACCAACACCGATCTCGTCAGAGAAGCAATCGATGCGGGAGCATGCAACTCGGTCCTGGTTAAGGTCAATCAGGTCGGAACGGTCACAGAAGCAATCAACGCCCTGCTTACAGCCGAAGAAGCTGGCTGGCAGGGGGTCGTGTCCGCCCGCTCAGGAGAAACCGAAGATGTTACCATAAGTCACCTGTCGACCGGTTTAGGCAGCGGACAGCTCAAAGTCGGCTCGTTCAATCGCTCTGAACGAATGGCAAAATGGAATGAGTGTCTGCGTATTCAGGATGTCCTTGGTGCTGAGAAATTCGTAGGCGGAAAACCCATGGCTGACACCTGGTGGGGAAAACAAAATGCTATGTAAAGCATTGACATACTGGCCATTCCTTTCGTCAAGGCAGCAGAAGAACCGAGATTGACCAGGCCTGCGCATGTTCTTTGATGAAAACGCCTTTCATTTCGTATTCGATCAGAAACTCGTCACAAAGATACATGAATAATTCTGATCATATGCTCAATATAGGTTGATCTCTGCAGTAA
>Ga0180435_10003027_pt1 | contig 16997 bp, 17 predicted proteins | sample SS_ome_3_FD_132467 | JGI IMG/M metagenome (GOLD analysis project Ga0180435, IMG submission 132467) | Hypersaline lake sediment archaeal communities from the Salton Sea, California, USA - SS_3_S_1 metaG | ecosystem: Environmental > Aquatic > Non-marine Saline and Alkaline > Hypersaline >...
GAATTCCTTCTTGTACTCGGTGAGGGAGACGTAAGTGGCGATCCTGGGGTGGTAATTGCGCTCGAACTTATCGAAATCGTCGTAGATGAACGGGTAGGTGATCTGGCGCGCACGGTCAGAACGATAGTTCATGTTGATGATCACATCGCCGTCATTCACGGTGACCGCATCGCCAATGCGCGTCGCGGCGACAAACTCATCGGTCTCGCCGCGTTCATACGCCATGGCCAGGCCCTGCCGGGGATCGTCAGCTTGATAGTCTGCCTCTCCCAGAGTGATCAGGTGAAAAGCCTTGCTGATACGTTCCCAGCGGCGATCCCGGTCCATGGCGAAGTAGCGGCCGATCAAAGTCGCCATACGCCCCCCGCCAATTTCATCGAAGACTGCCTGCAGCTTCTGCAAGGAGGCGTCTGCCCCCTTGGGCGGCATATCGCGGCCGTCGAGGAAGGCATGCACATAGACCTTGGCACCACGATCAACGGCCAGACGGACCATCGCATGGATGTGCTCCTCGTGGCTGTGTACCCCACCGGGCGACAGCAGACCGAGCACGTGCACGGCCTTGCCTTTCTGCACCGCCGTGTCGACGGCGTTGGTCAAGGTAAGGTTGGAATAGAAGGAACCGGTGCGGATTGAACGGCTGACGCGGGTGAATTCCTGGTACACAACACGCCCGGACCCGAGGTTGAGGTGACCCACCTCCGAGTTGCCCATCTGGCCACCCGGCAAACCAACTGCAGGCCCTGAGGTACGAATACCCGTGGTGGGGTATTTGGCCCAAAGCCGATCCCAGTTGGGCTTCTTCGCCGCTGCGATGGCATTGAAGTCGGTGCTGTCACTCATACCCCAGCCGTCCATGATCAACAGAACCGCCGGTCTAACCTTTTTGCTCATAAACCCGTACTTCAGGCTTACCCCTTGCCAGGGCTGAACCATAACCTCATGATTTTAATGGAAGAATTTGCGCGGAACCGCAAACGGTTCCGGCAGGTGGATGATGCGCGGAATTAAACCATTTTCTGGCCGTTGCCGCCACACTCCCACTTGAAGGACGATGACCGCGATAAACGCGTTTACTGTCGCAATTAAAGAAAAAAGTTAGTCGATGTTAAGAAAATGGGGTGAAATACCGAGTTATTAGAAGATAAGGATCTATAGAATTACTAGAATGCATAAGGATGGAAGGATGAATTTCACCATTGAGGAAGTTAGTTCGAATATGAATCACGATATGGATGCTGATATCCCGCTCCTGGAAGGGGATGAGGATATCGATCGCGCCTCGCGGTCACTGAAGGCAATGTCCCACCCGTTGCGCCTGAAAATCCTGTGCACCCTGGGCGCAGAGGAAGTCAGCGTTCAGGACATCGTTGAACAGGTGGGAACCTCGCAAAGCAATATTTCACAACACCTTGCGATCCTGCGGGATAAAGGTATCCTCACCTCTCGTAAAGACGCCAACCGGGTCTTTTATCGCGTCAGTGACAACCGCACGCTACAACTTATCGGCATGATGAGGCAGGTATTCTGCTCCCACGAGCATTGACCTCACCCGGCGTGGGTGTCTGACAAATTCCAGTGTTTTTCGAAACGGGAACGCCATGGCTTCCCGTTTCTTCGTTCTTGAGAGAGACATTTGAATGGAACAATACCTCGAATTTGCGGCCAACCATGTGTTCCTGGTTGGCGCCTGGCTCGTCGTTTTCAGCGCCCTGATGTGGCACCTGGTCGCCAACCCGGGCGGTCAGTTCAATATCGAGCCAACTGACGCGACGGCCAAGATCAACCACGACGAAGCGGTTGTGGTTGATGTCCGTTCCATGAACGAATTCAAGGATGGGCACATCATTAATGCCGAAAACATCCCCTTGAACGGCCTCAACAACAGTCTCAAGGCCCTGGATAAACACAAATCCAAACCGATTATCGCTGTTTGCCGTTCCGGCTCGCGTTCCGGCGCCGCCTGCAAGTCGCTGCGCAAAGCCGGTTTCGAGCACGTCTATAACCTGCGGGGCGGCATGATGGCCTGGGAATCGGCCAATCTGCCGGTCAAGCGCAACAAGAAGTAACCACGGACCCTCACCATGACCGAACAAGCCACCCAAGAACGTCAATTTGCCATCCAGCGCATTTACACCAAGGACCTCTCCCTGGAATCACCGAACGCACCCGATGTTTTCCTTGGAGAATGGAAACCTGAGATCAACGTCGGGATCAACAGTCAGGCAAAAAACCTGGGTAACGACAATATTGAGGTAGTCCTGACCATCAATGTCGAGGCAAAGCAGGGTGACAAAACCGCCTTCATGGTGGAAGTCCAGCAAGGCGCCATCTTCCTGGTGAAGGGCTTCAGTGACGAGGAAATGGGTCCGCTGCTGGGTATTGGCGCCCCCAATGCCCTATTCCCCTACGCCCGGGAAGTCGTGTCCGACCTGGTGACCCGTGGCAGTTTCCCGCAGTTTGTCCTGCAGCCGGTCAACTTCGAGGCCATGTACGCGCAACAGGTAGCCGCCCAACAGCAGCAGGGCGACGCGGAAACCCACTGAGTGACCGCCGGCGACGACAAAATCGCGGTACTCGGTGCCGGCTCCTGGGGCACCGCACTGGCCATTGAACTGGCCGACCGGCACCGCGTAACGCTGTGGGGCCACACGCAGACCGAAGTCGACGCCATGCGCCAGGACAGGGAAAACCGTCACTACCTGCCGGATGTGCCTTTCCCGGAAAAGCTCCAGGTCACCCTGGACCTGGCAGAGGCCATCGACGGCGCTACCGAGGTCTTGGTGGTCGTACCAAGCCATGCCTTTGCCAGCGTTTGCCAACAACTGGCTGAACTGCGTCCGGACCTTGACTCCCTGGCCTGGGCCACAAAGGGCTTCGATCCCGCCAGCAAAGCCCTGCTCAGCGACGTCGCGGCAAGATTGCTGCCCAAGGCTGACCTCGCGGTCATCTCCGGGCCGACCTTTGCGCGGGAGGTAGCCGTTGGCATGCCAACAGCCGTCACGGTGGCAGCCAATTCCGCCTCGCACGCACAGCGCGTTGCCGATTATCTGCGCAGCGAAACCATGCGACCCTACACCAGCGACGACCTGATCGGTGTCCAGGTCGGAGGCGCCTGCAAGAACGTAATGGCGATAGCGGCCGGAATTTCCGACGGTCTCGGATTCGGCGCGAATGCCCGTGCGGCATTGATTACCCGCGGGTTGCACGAAATCACCCTGCTTGGCATGGCCTTGGGCGGCAAGCCAGAGACTTTCATGGGCCTGGCCGGGCTGGGGGATCTCACGCTGACCTGCACCGACGACCAATCACGCAACCGTCGCATGGGCCTGGCCCTGGCCAAAGGCCTGAGTATCGAGCAGGCCAAGGCGGAAATTGGCCAGGAGGTCGAAGGCATCAATACTGCCCGTGAGGTCCGTGGCAAGGCACTCGAACTCGGTGTGGAAATGCCGATCACAGAGCAGACCTACCAAGTGCTTTTCAAAGGCCTGGACCCTCACGAGGCGGTTCACAACCTGCTTTCACGCCAAACGCGTTCCGAGTAACAATCGCTGCCGACTGGCTTTGGCCTAAAGAATTGTCGGGATCGACCGACAACCATCTGCATAGACATCAATATCAGTATTTGCTAATATTTTGGCAACTATTTTTTCGGGATAACCGAGTCATGCTCAAAGCAATCAGAAAAACCTTTTCTATGAAACTAGGCAGTCGGGTGTTTGTCTGCCTGCACAATGAACAACTGCCGCCCGCACTGCGCAAACAGGTACGCCCGTTCGTCTTCGGCTTCGTTGCCTGTTGGATCGATCGCCTGCAGGCCCGTAGCGGTGCTGCTTAAAAGAAACCCTTTAATTGCTTTATTTAAATAGATAGCAAGCACTTACTGACTGACTTTATTTCCCTCCTTTGAACTCCAACTGTCGCCAGGCTTCGTAAAGCAGTACGGCCACGCAGTTGGAAAGATTCAAACTTCGCTGTCCGGCACGCATGGGCAGGCGCAATCGCTGTTCCGGCGGCAGATCATCCAGTACCGGCTGCGGCAGGCCCCGCGTTTCCGGGCCGAACATCAGGGCATCGCCTTCCCGGTAATCGACTTGGTCATAACGTTGGCGGCCTCGTGTTGACACGCCAAATAGACGCACGGGGCGGACCGTCTCTATAAAGGCCTGCAAATCCGCATGCTGCGCGACCTCGGCGAATTCGTGATAATCCAGGCCAGCCCGCCGCAGGCGCTTGTCATCCAGTTCGAAACCAAGCGGATGAATCAAATGCAGATTGCTGCCCGTATTGGCGCACAGGCGTATGATATTGCCGGTGTTCGGAGGAATCTCCGGCTGAAATAGAACCACGTGAAACAAGCGCAGGAACCCTTCTACAGATGTCTTCTCCCGATCCCCGCCTGAACCTCGAATTTTGCGGCATGCACTTCGCCAGTCCCCTGGTTTTGCTTTCAGGCTGCGTCGGGTTCGGTGAAGAGTACACACGGGTGCAGGGCTTCTCCAACCGCGATTGTGGCGCAATCTGCCTGAAAGGCACCACTGGCACCCAACGCCTGGGCAACCAGCCACACCGCGTCTACGAAACCCCGGGCGGCATGCTCAACGCCATCGGCCTGCAGAACCCGGGCGTGGACAAGGTGGTCGACGGTATCCTTCCAAGCCTGGACTTCGATGAAACCCGCTTCATCGCCAATGTTTCCGGCTCCACGGTCGAGGAGTACATCGAGGTCACGCGCAAGTTCGATGACTCGGATATCGACGCGATCGAGATCAACATCTCCTGCCCCAACGTCAAGGAAGGTGGCGTGGCCTTCGGCAACGACCCCGACATGTCGGCCCGGGTCGTGGAGGCCTGCCGTGGCGTCACCGACAAGCCCCTGATCACCAAGCTCTCGCCCAACCAGACCGATATCGCCGAGAACGCGCGGCGCTGCATCGAGGCCGGGTCCGATGCCTTCGCCGTGATCAACACCCTGATGGGCATGGCCATCGATATCGAGGCGCGCCAGCCGTTCATTGGCAACAACCAGGGCGGCCTGTCGGGTCCGGCAATCAAGCCGGTGGCAATACTCAAGACCCACCAGGTCTACCAGGTGACCCGCGAGCACAACATCCCGATTATCGGCCAGGGTGGCGTAACCTCCGCCGAGGATGCGATCGAATTTCTGGTCGCCGGCGCCAGCGCGGTCGGCGTGGGCACTGCCCTCTTCTATGACCCGCTGATCCTGCCCAAGATCAACCAAGGCATCATGGACTACCTCGACCGCCACGACCTGGAAACCGTCGGCCAGATCACGGGTAGCCTGCAGCTCAACAGCAACCTGTCGAATCGTGGCTGCGGCTGCTGATCCTCCTGCATCGTGGTGTTGGTAATGCGGGCCTGAATCTATCTCCTTTGGGACATTTCCCCAGCACATTAGCAATGTGTTATATTCCGCGACCTGTGGCCAATCCGGGCCACGGCAATGCAACGACGTTCGGAGACTTGTAATGAGCGACGTAGAAGCACTGAAGGCCGAAAAGGCCAAGCTGATCGAGGAAATGCTGGAGCTGCAGAAGCAGTTCGTTGACCGCGAGCACGACGGTGGCATCTCCGGTAAGGACTACTACTATAGCCAGGAAGGCCTGCTGAAAGACTACCGCCAGGTGTACATGGAGAAAGCCATGCGCGTGGTTGACCTTTCACACCAGATCGTAGGCTCTCAGCGCTGATCGATCGACCCGGGCATTACGCCTAAAAAGACCCGCCTATGGCGGGTTTTTTCGTTTCTGGATTCCTGAACAAGGTTCTCAAGGAACCCGAAAAACAGCCGATAACCCCCTACAGTCAAGAATAGGGACTTGGTATGTCTGCTGTTGAACACCCGACACCTGCCACGCTGCGCAAACTCAATGGCCTGGACGAGCTTTCATCGGAGGAGCTTGCCCTGCTGTCGAACAAGCTGGAGGTAAAGCACGCGCCCCGGGGCACGCGCCTGCTCGAACGTGGCAACAACGACACATCGCGCCTGTATCTGCTGGAAGGCCACCTCAATCTACAGGCCGAAGACGGTGCAGTGACGCAGATCTCCGATCAGGATAACTCGGCCCGGTCCCCTATCGCCCGCTTGCGGCCGAGTCGTTACGACGTGATCGCGGCAAGCAACGTCCACTATCTGCAGGTAGCCGAGAACCTGTTACAGGACGTGGACTCCAGCCTTCAGCGCAACAGTTCCATGATCGACGCCTACCAGGTCGAAGAAACCGAGTATGCGGGCGACAATGACGTCGAGAACCAGTTGACGCTGCAGATCTATGAAGATCTCAACAGCGACCAGCTTCTGCTACCCAGTCTGCCGGATATCGCGATCCGGGTTGGGCAGGCAATCAACGAAGATTACGCCAACACCGACAACGTGGTGCGCGTGATTGAGAATGATCCGACCATCGCCGCCAAGATCCTCAAAGCCGCCAACAGCGCCCGTTACGGGGGCAGTCAACAGATCAGTCGCCTGCAGGATGCGATCGTGCGGGTCGGGTTAAACACTGTGCACCAGTTGGTAATCACCTTTGCCCTGCGCGAGCTGTTCCGCTGCAACTCTGCGCACCTGAACAAAAAGATGCGCGACATCTGGGAGCATTCGCGCCAAGTCGCAGCCATTGCGCACGTGCTGGCGAAACAATGCGAGAACGTGGATCCTGAGACCGCGCTGCTGGCCGGCTTGGTTCACGATATCGGCAGTGTGGCAGTGCTGGGCTATGCACGGAATTTTCCGGAGGTCTTGGAACATCCGACTGCTCTGGATAGCAGCGTCCGGCAACTTCGCGCGCAACTCGGCAACATGATTCTGGTAAAATGGCAATTTCCCGCTTTTCTTGCCCAGGTCGCGTCTGAAGCGGAGCACTGGCAGAGGCAGCACAAGGGCGCTTGCGATTACATTGACCTGGTCATAATCGCCAAGCTGCATGCATTGATCGGCAGCCGGCAACAACGCGAATTGCCTGAAATTGATCACGTGCCTGCCTATGGAAGGCTGGGGTTCCACGGGGCCAGTCCGGAATCGAGCATGCAGATACTGGATCAGGCGCACCAGGAAATACGCGACACGATCGCACTGCTGGGTAACTAGATTCAGAAAAATCTTACAGAACCGGGGGGTTGTCCTACTGTACCCTCCATACATCGACAGGCGATACTATAGTTATACGGGTAAGCACAAAGCACCTGAATAAGAAAAACATTTCGGCATAAGCGTCATGAGTCAGCATATTACACACCCCTCGGTGGAGGTATTGAAAACCCTCCACCAACTGAAGGACCTGGATTCGCCATCGCTCCAGGCCCTGTCCGATCGCCTGCAGGTCGCCAGTGCGTCGCGCAATACCCTGCTGCTGGAACTGGGCAGCAATGACAGCGAAACCTTGTATTTGCTGGATGGTGACGTCGAACTACGCGCCGCCGATGGCGCGAAATTCACCATCAGTTCTCAGGACAGGGCTGCAAAACAGCCCCTATGCCAACTGCGACCCGCGCGTTACGAAGTCAAGGCGATGAGCAATGTGCTTTTTCTGCGGATTGAGCGAGACCTCCTCGACGACTATCTGCCACTGGAACAACATTCGTCGATGTTTGAGCACGAAAGTTATTCAGTGGTCGAGACGATTATCGACTCGGAATCCGAGTCCCAGGAACTGCTCATCTCGCGGGTGATCGATGCCCTGTTTGAGGGGCGCCTGGTATTGCCGTCGTTGAATATCGTGGCGCAAAAAGTCGGTCGTGCCATCCTCAACGCCGAGGATGATCCGCGTAAACTGACCCAGGCCATCATGGTCGACCCGGCCTTGGCGGCCAAAGCAATAAAGGCGGTCAACAGCAACCTGTCCCCGAATGAAAAGCCGGTGAATACCTGCGAGGAAGCCGTCGAACGACTGGGCGTGGACAAAATCGCCTCGCTGGCTGTCAACTGCGCTTTCCGCGAAACCATGCGTAAACCGCGCCCGGAAGTAGCCAAGCGCATGCAGCAATGGTGGGAACGCAGCATGCGCGTCTCTGCCATCAGTTATGTACTGGCGCGTCTGAGCGAACGTTTCGACCCGAACCTGGCTGCCCTCGCCGGCCTGTTACACCGTATCGGCGAGGCCGCCATACTTGGCTATGCGAACGAAGCCGACCCGGCCCTCGACTCGCACCAGCTCGACGCAGTAATCCGTGAGCACACCCCGGAACTGAGCCGAGACCTGCTGAGCATGTGGAACCTGTCACCGGAGCTGCTGGTCGTGGTCAGCGAATCGGGCAACCTGATGCGCCAACACCATTACCAGGCTGACTATGCCGACATCGTGCTGGTTGCGGAACGTCATGCGGATATCGGCCACAACAGCACCAGTAGCGTGCCGCTCGACCAGATGCCGGCATTCCACCGCCTGGGTTTGAGCGAGGTCTCCCCGGAGTTCAGCCTGCAGATCGTTGAAGCCGCGAAGCATGCCATGGAAAAAGCCAACACGGTGCTGGCAGCCTGAAAGAAAGGTTAATCTCACACAAAGACAAACGCCGCTCAATTGAGCGGCGTTTTTGTTTGTTCGGTGTTTTCTTATTCCGGCCTCAGATGCTCGATGTACTTGGCGACATCTTCCAGCAGCAAAGTCACCGCCTCGGCCTGAACACGAATGCCTGCGTCACTGCCCTTGATTTTCAGGTCACAGTGGGCACGGCCAACGCTTTCCAACGGTACGGGCACCATATCGCGGTACGTATAGACATTCTCACCGACATCACCACCGGCGCATTCCGCCGGCAATTGCGGGAGCGGCCCTTCGTCGTCGAGTTCGGCCCCGTCGAAAACCAACTCACCGTTTTGCCACCAGCGGGTTCGTTCGACCGAACCGGTCATGGTCTTGATCAGGTAAGCAGGCTCGAAGCGCACCTTGACAGTATCGCCGTCAACCGTAACCGCACTGATTTTGGAACCCACCAGATCGATACTTGTGCTGTCCATGATTTCAACCTTCAACTATTCAGCGGCGCATTATAGGTAAGCAGAGTCCTCCATATCATCCAGGATGAGCAGGGATTAAACCGGGAACGGTTCAGCTGGCCACCTTGTGGTCCTCTTCCAGCCCCAGTTCCTTGATCTTGCGCGTCAGGGTATTGCGTCCCCAGCCAAGCAGGCGTGCTGCATCCTGTTTACGCCCACCGGTAAACTCCAGAGCGGTTTCTATCATGATGATTTCGAATTCTGGCATCGCTTCTTCCAACAGCCCTTCCCTGCCCTCGGCCAGCGAATGTCGCACCCAGGTGCGCAGTGATTCACGCCAATCACCTCCCCCGCCCTTGGCAGTCTGGCGCTCGTGCAGTTCCGGCGGCAGGTCTTCCGGGTGAATTTCGCGCCCCGATCCCATTACCGTCAGCCAACGCGCCGTATTTTCCAGCTGGCGAACATTACCCGGCCAATCAAAACGCCGCAGCTCCTCGGCGGTCTCGGGCAAAAGCACCTTGGCCTCGACTGACAACTCTCTGGCGGCACTCTGCAGGAAATGCTCCATCAACAGCGGTATGTCCTCGCGCCTTTCGCGTAACGAAGGCAGGTGTATTCGGATCACATTCAAGCGATGAAACAGATCCTCGCGGAAGCGTCCTTCTGCCACCAGGGACTCCAGATTCTGGTGCGTGGCGGCGATGATGCGGACATCCACGCGCACCGCCTCGCGGCCGCCAACCCGGTAGAACTCGCCATCTGCCAACACTCGCAGCAGGCGCGTCTGCAGCTCGGCCGGCATATCGCCGATTTCATCGAGAAACAGGGTACCGCCGTCTGCCTGTTCGAAGCGCCCCTGGCGCCGACCTTGTGCCCCGGTGAAAGCGCCCTTTTCATGCCCGAACAACTCCGATTCAAGCAAGTCATGCGGGATTGCCGCCATATTGAGGGCGATGAACGGCCCACCCGAGCGCGGACTGTGCTTGTGCAGGGCATGTGCGACCAGCTCCTTGCCTGTGCCCGACTCGCCGTTGATCAACACCGTGATATTGGACCGTGCCAGGCGCCCTATCGCGCGAAACACCTCCTGCATGGCAGGCGCCTCGCCGATGATCTCGTGGCTGGTCGAATCCTGCGGCTCCTGCTGTGCCTGGGCCTCGCGACTGAGGCGGCAGGCACGCTGTACCTGCTCAACAGCCTCAGTAACATCGAAAGGTTTGGGCAGATACTCGAACGCCCCACTGTGATACGCGGAAACCGCACTGTCCAGATCGGAATGGGCCGTCATGATGATTACCGGCAGGTCCGGCCAATTGGCCTGGATCTTCTCCAGCAGCGTGATGCCATCCATCCCGGGCATGCGGATATCTGAAACGATGGCGTCAGGGCGCTCGCGGTCCAGCGCGGGCAATACCGATTCGGCGTCGCTGAACGTTTCCACCGACATACCGGCTTTCTGCAGGGCTTTTTCCAGCACCCAGCGGATTGATCGGTCGTCGTCGATCACCCAAACGGTGTTTACAGCATTCATGTTGAGGATCCTCTAGGCGTTGGTTGTTCCTCTACCAACGGCAGCAAGATGGTGAAAACAGTTTGGCCCGGCCGACTTTGGCATTCGACCAGGCCCTTGTGCTGAGTTATCAGCGATTGCGCGATCGACAGCCCCAGCCCCTGCCCGTCTCCCGAAGTCACCATTGGCAAGAACAGGGTGTCGATGATTTCCGGAGAGATTCCCGGCCCATCGTCTTCGATCTCGAGCTGCGCAACCAGTTTGTAGCGCTCTTCGCCGATCGTGAAGTTTCGCGCAACCCGGGTTCGCAGCACGATAGAGCCCTGGTCTCCCAAGGCCCGTACGGCATTTTTCACGATGTTCAGTACCGCCTGGATCAGCTGGTCCATGTCGCCAGTGAGCTCAGGGATGCTTGGGTCGTAATCTCGCATTATCGTGATGCTATTTGTACCGATCTCCGCTAAAACAAGGATTCTCACGCGTTCCAACACATCGTGGATGTTGAGCTTTCGGTAGTCAGGCCGGCGATTCGGTCCGAGCATACGATCGACCAGCTCCTGCAGGCGATCGGCCTCCTGGATGATGATCTGGGTATATTCTTCGAGTTCAGGTTCGGGCAGCTCTGCCTGCAGCAGCTGCGCGGCGCCGCGCAAGCCGCCCAACGGGTTCTTGATCTCATGTGCCAGGCCTCGTACCAGGTTACGGGTCGCGGCTTGCTGACGGATTAACTGATTTTCGCGGCGAATACGCATCTGGCGATCGACTTGTTGCAGCTCGACGATGGTGTATCCGCCCTCGCCCCCTTCGTCGCTGTCGAAAGGGTTGATCATGCAATCTACCGTGATGCTGACCCGGTCAGCGGTCACCAGTACGACTCCACGCTTGATGATTGCTTGGTGCTTCCTGAAGGCTTCGGTGATCAGGATTTCGAGTGTCTGGCCATCGCAGGTGATATTCGCTTCGGGAAACTGACCAAGCGCATGCCGGGCACTGATGGCCAGCAGCGATTCAGCCATCTGGTTCAGGTAAGTCACCTGCAAATCGTTGTTGAACACCACCACTCCCGTGGTCAGGTTATCCAGCACGCTTGCATCAATTGGGGTCACGACATTGCTCATCGGAATGTCCACAGCAAGTTTCAGGCCATTTTGGTGAAAATGGCGCACTTCAGAAGATTGGCGGCATATCAGCGTCTTAGCTTCAGCCGTATCCCTGCTGAATCAAAAAAGTGCACTGCGCGCCCACCAATATGCACCATATTAGTGCATATTTCACTGGGTGGAGAAATTCGGCTTGAAAGCGGGGTTGGTCTGCCCGGGTGTGGTGGAAATCGGGGGAGGGGTTTTCTGATAGTAACCCGAAGGGGTAGTGGTGCCTTCAAATTCGGGCGACTCGCCCGGTCCCGGTGGCGCGGAGCCGAAGGTATTTTCGTCGGCTTCATCAGACTCATAGGTGTCAGCAGGCGGTGCCTTGGCCTTGAAGTCATCGGATTCGTAAGTAGGCGGCGGGGCCTCACCATCACCAGCCTCGTCACCCAGGATCGAGGTCTTGCGCAGGGTAAATCGAACCGGGGCCGTACCACGTAACACAACGCCAGCTTCGTTAAGCACGTGGGCGGTCAAGATATGGCTACCGCGCTCCACCCCGGTGAGGACTGCCGAGGGCGACTCGAACGGTGGCTGGATCTGGATACCATCCAGTGTCCAGCGAACCCGATGACCTTGCTGCAATGCCGGTTGCAGATCCAACGAGACGGGGACCCGGCCTTCTTCGCTGCGTACCGTGGCATTGTTCGCAGGCTGTGAGATGGCTGCCGAGACATAGCCGGTGAATGGCCCGTCCGCGGCTTCCTGGTCTTGTGCCGCCGTGCCAGAGCCCGAGCCCGACAGCGGGACAGGCTGGTACGTCGATGATTTCGGCAGCTGCACCTCATTTGGGCAGGCATCCGCGGGGATATCAGAGTAGGTGACCGAACCGTCCGGGCCAACGGTCTTGCAAACGACAGCGGCAGCGGGCAGGGCAGCGAACAACAGCGAAAAAGCGATAATTTTTTGCATGTTGGGAGCATAGTGCAGGCACAGCGTTAACTCCACGCCAACAGTCGGCATTTTTCAACCGTTCACAAAAAAAACCCGCGACTGATGCCGCGGGCTTTCTTGAATACGACCCGCCCGGTGAGCGGGAAGGCACACTAACAGTTACAGGCTGTAGTACAGATCGAACTCAACCGGATGGGTGGTCATACGCAAGGTGGTGACCTCTTCCATCTTCAGCTCGATGTAACCATCGATCAGGTCGTCGGTGAACACGCCACCCGCCTTGAGGAAGTCACGGTCTGCATCCAGCGCTTCCAGCGCCTGATCCAGGCTGTGGCAAACCGTCGGGATCGCCAAGGCTTCTTCGGCCGGCAGGTCATACAGGTCCTTGTCGGCTGCATCACCCGGGTGGATCTTGTTCTGGATACCGTCCAGACCGGCCATCATCATCGCGGCGAAGGCCAAGTAAGGATTGGCAGTCGGATCCGGGAAGCGAACTTCGATACGACGCGCCTTGGGGCCGGAAACCCAGGGGATACGGATGGAAGCGGAACGGTTACGCGCAGAGTAGGCCAGCATGACCGGTGCTTCAAAGCCCGGCACCAGGCGCTTGTAGGAGTTGGTGGAAGCGTTGGTGAAAGCGTTCAGGGCACGTGCGTGCTTGATGATACCGCCGATGTAGTACAGCGCGGTCTCGGACAGGCCACCGTACTGGTCGCCGGCAAACATGTTCTCGCCATTCTTGAAGATAGACTGGTGAACGTGCATGCCAGAGCCGTTGTCTCCAACGATCGGCTTGGGCATGAAGGTCGCGGTCTTGCCGTAGGCATGCGCGACGTTCCAAGTGGCGTATTTCTGGATCTGGACCCAGTCAGCACGCTCCACCAAGGTGGAAAACTTCGTGCCGATCTCACACTGGCCAGCAGTAGCCACTTCGTGGTGGTGCACCTCGACCGGGACGCCCATCTCTTCCATGGCCTGGCACATGGCCGCACGCAGGTCGTGCAGGGCATCGACCGGCGGCACCGGGAAGTAGCCGCCCTTGACGCTTGGACGATGGCCGACGTTGCCGTCTTCGTAGACCTTCTCGGAGTTCCACTCCGCTTCTTCGGAGTCGATCTTGACCATCGAGCCTGACATGTCGACAGACCAGCGAACATCGTCGAGGACGAAGAATTCCGGCTCCGGGCCGAAGTAGGCCGCGTCACCGATACCGGTAGACTGCAGGTAGGCCTCGGCACGCTTGGCCACGGAACGCGGGTCACGCTCGTAACCTTCCATGGTGGACGGCTCGAGGATGTCGCAACGCAAGTTGACAGTCGCGTCGTCAGTGAACGGATCGAGAACAGCGGTGCTCGGGTCCGGCATCAGGATCATGTCGGACTCATTGATGCCTTTCCAGCCAGCAATGGAAGAACCGTCGAACATCTTGCCTTCTTCGAACATTTCCTCATTGATTTCAGAGGTTGGCAGAGTCACGTGTTGCTCTTTACCGCGGGTATCGGTGAAACGGAAGTCAACCCAGTTGACATCGTTTTCCTCGATCATTTTCAGGACTTTTTTCGCGCCCATTCTCGATCTCCAATCAATTGGTTAATAGTGGCTGTAAACAGCTGATTCGAATTCTTGGCCAATCACCAGCCGAGGGTCGGCCTTTAATCGGTATTCCATTTTGGTAAGGCAGGATGCGTGCCAGCAGACACCAACAGGGCACTAAACAGCACATGCCATGGCGAACGAGGCGAATTATGGCAGTTTCCGCTATGAAATCCATCGGAATGAATGGATGTAGGCATAAGGCTGTTTGGAGCCGGCTCTACCCACCGACCATTGGATTGCGAGACCCGGCCAACCGAATAAGACAATGGCACGACAATTGCTTCAATGGTCATCGAGGAGGGGGATGCCTGTAGGCCACCCCTTGGAATCCTAGACGAAGGACAGGAAGTGCTACAGGCAGTTCCTGACCAGGAAATTTATCGATTCCACAGGGCGTTAGGGCTGGTTTGCCTATCTGCCGAAGCACCTTCTCTTTACTTAAGCGACGGAGCTTTCACACCAGCCTGGGGCACGATGGCTGGGATGGACTCCGGGAACGATGCACCATATTTGTGCATTTTTGAAGTTTAGTGCATTAAATGCGCAAATATGGTGCATGAATTCACCGCTGAAAATTTTTTCGCCGGGCCCAGGCCCGCAATCAGAACTAAGTTGGAGATTTTTTTCTTATGAAAAGCAAGTTGGAATACATTTGGTTGGATGGTTATAAGCCGACCCAGAGCCTGCGCAGCAAAACCATGGTCCGCTCTGATTTTGGCGGCACCTTGGAAGAATGCCCGATGTGGGTGTTTGACGGCAGCTCCACAGAGCAGGCTGAAGGTAACGCCTCCGACTGCTTGCTCAAGCCGGTGGCAATCATTCCTGATCCGGGCCGCAAGAACTCCTACCTGGTCATGACCGAGGTTCTGAACGCCGATGGCACGCCGCACGAATCCAACGGTCGTGCCACCATTGAGGATGACGACGATGATTTCTGGTTCGGTTTCGAGCAGGAATACTTCCTGTGGAATCCGGACACCAACCTGCCGCCCGGCTTCCCGGCTGGCGGCTTCCCGCCGCCGCAGGGCCCATACTACTGCTCCGTGGGTGCACGTAACGCCTACAAGCGAGACCTGATCGAAGAACACCTGGACATGTGCCTCGAGGCAGGCCTGAACGTTGAAGGTATCAACGCCGAGGTTGCAGCCGGTCAATGGGAATTCCAGATCTTCGCCAAAAGCGCCAAGCGTGCCGGTGACGAAATCTGGCTGGCCCGCTACCTGTTGGAGCGCACCGCCGAGCAACACGACCTGGCCGTCGACTGGCATCCGAAGCCGCTGGGCGACACCGACTGGAACGGTTCCGGCATGCACGCCAACTTCTCCAATGGCGCAATGCGTGAACTGGGTAAAGAAGAAGTCTTTACCAAGATCTGCGAAGAGTTCGGCAAGAACATCGGGCGCCACATCGGTGTCTACGGTGCCCACAACGAGCAACGCCTGACCGGCAAGCACGAAACCCAGTCCATCGACCAGTTCAGCTACGGCGTTTCCGACCGTGGCGCGTCCATCCGTATCCCGGTCAGCACCGTGGAAGACGGTTGGATCGGACGCCTGGAAGACCGTCGTCCGGCCTCCAACGCTGATCCGTACAAGGTTGCAGCGGCCATCGTTAAGACCACCAAGGAAGCACTGGCTTAACAACACCGCAAGTTGAAAGTGTGCGAAACCGGGGCGGCTCAGCCGCTCCGGTTTTTTTACGTCCCCGAAAAATCGTTCGCAGTCCTCTCAGCGCACCAAGTCCCTGGTCCAATCCTCCTGCAGGATCTGGATAAACTCCTTCATGTCAGGCCGTTTGGCAGGATCCTTCTCCAAGCAACGCATAGCCAGATCTTCAAGCATTTTTGGAACTGGATACTTGCTGATACTCGACGGTTTCACCGGTTGCTGCTTTTCCACTGCCTCGATGATCTCGTACGTATGTTCCGCGTCGATCGGAACCTGCCCGGCAAGCAGTTCATAAAGCACCACACCCAGGCTGTAGACATCGGTGCCAAAGCTGATGTCAGGATCACGGCGTATTTGTTCCGGGGACATGTAGATCGGGGTTCCCTGCAACTTGCCGTGTCCGGTCAAGGTCTTTTTACTTCCCTCAAGTGTCTTGCCAGGTTCCGGCTCCTCCATGCTGGTACCGTCTTTGTTCCATACCTTGGCCAAGCCCCAGTCGAACAGGAGCACTTCACCGTAAGGTCCGGCGAGAATATTTTCAGGTTTGATATCGCGATGCGCCACCCCGTGGTCATGCGCGTAATTGAGCGCCTGGGCGACCTGTTCGATAACCTCCACCAGTTGGGTCAGGTCATAACGTTCCCGGTAGTCCATGATCTCGCGCAGGGTATAGCCATGCACCAGCTTCATGGTGAAGTAGACACGTCCTTCACGATCGCGTCCGATTTCGTACACCGGCACCGTGTTCGGGTGTTGCAACAGGGCCATGACCCGCGCCTCGCGCAACAAGCGGCGCTGCTCGATAGGGTCGTTGACGAACTCCGGACGCAGGCTCTTGTAGACCACCACACGTGAAAGGTGCATGTCCCGACAGGTACGGATAATCGACTTCCCACCCTTGGCCAGGGTGCTGAGAAACATGTAGCGTGTATTCGGGTTGAGTACTTCCGGTAAGGGACGATCCGTGTCTTCCAGGAAGACGTCGTCGTACTCTTTTGGGGGCTGCTGGAACTTGAGCATGGAGAATTTCGCCTTTCCGCTAGCGATTGGGCCAGATGTAGCACTCTACGCTACCACGATTGCTGCCCGTTTCCGCTAGCTCACAGAAGCACCCGCAGAGGTGCCTTTATCATGCCATGGGCAGTTCAGTTGCCAATCGCCTGGGCGAGAAAGGGTATATAAAGCCCTGGCAATTCTTGCATGCACCACTAATTCGCATAAAACACTGATAA
>Ga0180435_10003031_pt1 | contig 16983 bp, 8 predicted proteins | sample SS_ome_3_FD_132467 | JGI IMG/M metagenome (GOLD analysis project Ga0180435, IMG submission 132467) | Hypersaline lake sediment archaeal communities from the Salton Sea, California, USA - SS_3_S_1 metaG | ecosystem: Environmental > Aquatic > Non-marine Saline and Alkaline > Hypersaline > Sediment...
GGCGGACACGGCCTCGGCCGCGAGCAGCGCGCGCTCGGCGCGGCGGTGGAGGCGCTTGGTGCGGCCCTGGCTGGTGAGCGTGCCGCGGTGCAGCTCGAGGTAGATCTCGCCCAGCCACACGGGCAGGTCGGCGCGTTCGGCGCTCGCCCGCGCCTCGTCGAAGTAGTCCTCCACGCGCCCCCAGCGCGTGCGCGGCAGCACCGGAAGCACCTCGGCGGCGCGGCGCCGCTCGAGCATCTCGCCGGTGGTGCCGCCGCCGCCGTCGCCGTAGCCGAGCGTGAGCAGGCCCTCGGGGTGGACGTGCTTGCCGCGGTAGTGGCGCCACACCTCGAGCGCGGCGGCGGGCGAGAACACGCCGTTGTAGGCCTCGCGCTCGTTGAAGAACGTGTGCGTGAGCAGGCGCGTGCCGTCGAGGCCCTCCCACCAGAAGAGGTCGTGGGGGAAGCGGTTCGTCTCGTTCCAGTTGGTCTTGGTGGTGAAGAAGGCGTCGATGCCGGCCTGGGCGTACAGCTGCGGCAGCGCGGGCGCGAAGCCGAAGCAGTCGGGCAGCCAGCCGATGCGGTGGGGGCGCCCGAAGCGGCGCACGAAGTCGCGCTGGCCATAGAGCAGCTGGCGCGCCAGCGACTCCCCGGTGGGCATGAGCGTGTCGCTCTCGACCCACATGCCCCCGATGGGCTCCCAGCGGCCCTCGGCCACGAACGCCCTCACGGCCGCGAGGGCCTCGGGGTCGTCCTCCTCCAGCCAGGCGTAGTACTGGGCGTGCGACTGGTCGAACGTGAACTCGGGGTCGCGCGCCAGCAGCGCCAGCATCGACGCGGTCGTGCGGCGCAGCTTGCGGCGGGTCTCGTCGATGGGCCACAGCCAGGCGAGGTCGATGTGCGCGTGGCCCGACAGCAGCAGCGCGCCCTGCGGCGGGTAGCGACGCTGGAGCTCGCGCAGTTCGCCCTGCAGCCGCGCGTGGGCCTCGCGCGCGGCCGCGCGCTGGGCGTCGTCGAGCGCCGGGGGGTGGGCGTCGAGGCCGCCGGGCGCGACCCACAGGGAGTCGAACGCGCCGCGGGTCGCCGCGCGGGCGAGCACGTCCGGCGTGCGGCTCGGCCAGGCGACGCTGGCGAGCGCGCGCTCCGCGCAGGCCAGCAGCGGCGGCACCGCCTCGTGGCCGGCGAGCGCCTCGGCGGCCTCGCGCACGAGCTCGAGCAGGCGGACCAGCTCGACGACGGCGGCGTCCTCCCACACGAGGCGTGCGCGGCGCAGCCGGGGGTCGGGCTCGGGGACGCCGAAGGGCCTGCGCGCGACGGCCTCGGCCTCGACGGCGAACCGCGGCCCGCGCAGCGGGAAGCGCCGGTGGTAGGGGTCGAGGCCGAAGCGCTCGCGGGCGTCCGGGAAGGTGAGCGTCACGAGGGCCTCGCCGCCGAGGTCGAGCTCGAGGCGCGTCTCGGCGAGGGGCCAGCCGGCGGGCAGCTCGACCTCCGGGTGCGCGAGGCGGACGACGCCGTCGCGCCGCGGCCAGGGCTCGCCGGGGGCCAGGGGCGTGCCGTCGAAGGTCCAGGAGCCGAGGTCGACGTGCGCACGGTCGCGCCAGCCCGCGAGGGCCTCGGTGCGCACGCGCAGGCGGTCGCTGCGTTGGGCGGGGGTGAGCGTCATGCGGGGTCCTCCGGGTGGACGGCGAGGGGGAAGACGCCGGTGAAGAGCCGCGGCCAGGCGAGCCGCGCGGGGTGCCAGTCGAGGGCCAGCCCGCGGCCGGCGAAGTGGCGGCGCCACAGGTCCTCGGCGAGCGGGCGCACGTGGGCGTCCACCAGGGCCTCCGCCTCGGCCCAGCGGTCGCCGAGGTCGTAGGGGCTCGGGTCGCCCAGCGCGTCGCGGACGCGCTCGCGCGCGCTCCCCTGGTAGATCGCGTCGTCGACGAAGCGACCGAAGAGGACCTCGGCCCAGGCGGCGCGGTCCACCACGAGCGGCGCCAGCGCGCCCATGGCGATGGCGCTGCCGAGCGTGTTGCCGGCGGTGTTCCAGGCGGCGAAGCCGGCGAGGTCCGCGAGCGGGGCGCGGTCCTCCAGTAGGCGCATGAGGCGCCGCTCGGCGCCGTTGGGGTAGGCGACGTCGGCGAGCGCCACGCGGCGGCCGGCGGCCAGATCGCGCGCCACGGCGTCGACGAAGCCGGGCAGGTCGCGCGCGGGCGTGTCGACGGTGGCGGGGTCGGGTTGGGCGGGCGCCTGGGCCGTGGCGGGGCCGTTGACGGCCAGGACCCAGTCCGCCTCGGCCGCGGCGTCGGCGCGGCGGGCGCCGGCGGCGCGCAGGTGCGCGTCGATGAGGGCCCCGAGCGGGCGGTCCTCGTAGATCGTCGTGGCGGCGGCGCCCAGGGCGGCGCTGAGGCGCACGGCCACGCGGCCGCCGGGCGCGAGCGCGCGGGCGAGCAGCGTGGCGGGCACCTCGTCGGCGCCGGGGTAGAGATCGAAGCGCGGCCACGCGCCCAGGGCGTCGGCGCGCGCCTCGAGGCGGCGGCGGTCGTGGGCCGCCAGCCCGAAGGCGGTGGTGTCGTCCAGCGTCACCGCGAGGTGCTCGAGGACGCCCTCGGCGAGGAGTTCCAGGGCGGTGAGGTGCAGCCGGTGGTTGCGCTCGCGGGTCGCCAGCCAGTCGGCGAGCACCTCGCCGGGGACCGCCGCCTCCGCGTCGCGCAGCCGCCGCGCGTGGGCCTCATCCGGGTGGCGCGCGTGGCGGTCGAAGGCCTCGCTGAAGGCGCGCAGCGCGGCGCCGTGGACGCCGTAATAGGGCTTCTCCTCGAGCGGGTCGTCGTCGTGGGCCACGCGCACGACGACGCCGCCGGCCAGCAGGCGCAGGCGCGGGTGGCGCGCGCGCAGTTCGCGCAGGACGCCGAGCGCGGCGAGCGCCGTCGCCTCGGGCGTGTCGACGCGGCGGGCGGGGATGAGGCCGCCGAGGGTCAGGGTCTCGAGCGACACGATCGCCAGGTCGGCGTCGCTCGCCTCGGCGCGCAGCCAGTCGGCGAGCGCGGCCGTGTCGCCCGGCGCGTTGAGGCGCGGCAGGGCCGCGGCCGGCGGCACGAGGACGCGCCAGCCGACGGCCTCGGCCAGGCGCCTCGGGAAGGCGAGGGTGGGCGGCCGGACGTCGGGCGGCACGAGCAGCAGCGTGGGCAAGCGTTCCTCCGCGGGGTCGTCGAGCGCAGGCTACCGGGCGGGCCGGGGGGCGGCAAGCGGTGGCGCGTGCGCCGTCCGCGGCGGCCGCGCCGTCGGGGACGCGGTCCGTACCACCCCTCTCGAACATCAGACCAATCATAGACCACCCGTTGACAATTGGGCCCCGAACGCCTAGCATGTGGTCCATAACTGGTCTACATCAGGACCGTACGGTGAGGAGGTGATGGGCACCCGGGCCCACCGATCGCATCGCGTCAGCCGCACCCTTGGATCCCCCACTGGAGGCATCTGGATGAAGCACGTCTGGAAGACCCTGCTCGCCCTCGCCGTCGCGCTCGTCGCGGTCGGCGCCCTCGCCCAGGCCGACCCGGCCGAGCTCGCCGCGCGTCAGGCCGACCCCGGCAACGCGTTCTGGAACCCGAGCGCCGCCGACCTGCAGGCCTGGAACGTCGTCGACGGCGTAGAGGACGGCGCCACCGTCACCTGGTGGACGATGTCCCTGTCGCCGACCTTCAACCCCTACCTCGAGCAGATCATCGCCAACTTCGAGGCCACCTACCCCGGCGTCACCGTCGACTGGGAGGACGTGCCCTGGGACGGCCTGCAGGCGCGCGTGCGCAACAGCTTCACCGCCGGCAACCCGCCCGACGTCGCCAACATCAGCCCCGCCTGGATCGGCGAGTTCGCCAGCGCCGGCCTGCTGCTCAGCACCGACGAGCTGATGAAGGACTACCCCAACCTGCGCGGCAACTACGTCGAAACCGCCTGGAACACCAACCGCATCGAGGGCGAGAGCTACCTGGTGCCCTGGTACCTCGGCCTCTCGAACTTCGTCGCCTACAACGAGGCGCTGCTCGCCGAGTGCGGCATGACCGAGGCCGACCTGCCCACCACCTGGGTCGAGCTGCGCGACTTCGCCCGCCGGACGCTCGACACCTGCGGCTACTACGCCACCAGCCTCAACTTCGGTCCCGCCACCGAGCAGTACCTGGTGAACTACCTGGTCTACAACGACGTGCCCGTCTACCACGCGGACGGCACCGTCGCCCTGAACACGCCCGAGGCCGCCGAGGCGCTGCAGGTGTGGGTCGACCTCATCCAGGAAGACCTCATCCCGCGCTCGAGCCTCACCGACGACCACCGCAACATGATCGACCGCTTCAGCGAGGGCGAGACCGTCCTCATCATGGTCGCCCCGCACATGCTGCGCATCGTCAACGACAACAACCCGGCCGTCTACGCCGAGCTCGGCGTGGCCGCCGGCATCACCGGCTCGAGCGGCGCCTCCAGCGTCGACGTGCAGGCGCTCGTGATCCCCGAGGCCACCGCCTACCCGAACGCCGCGCTGGCGCTCGCCCTGTTCATCACCAACCCCGAGACGCAGGCCGAGTTCAGCAAGTGGGCGGGCATCTTCCCGTCGAACCTGCGCAGCTACGCCGACCCGTACTTCACCTCCACCGAGGGCGGCCAGCTGCCCATGATCCGCCCGCTCGCCTTCGACTACGTCGTGAACGCGGACAACCGCTCGGTCGCCTTCCCGCGCGACACCGAGGTGCAGCAGATCGTCACCGAGGCCACCCAGGCCGCGCTCCTCGGTCAGGTGAGCGCGCAGGAGGCCCTCGACCAGATGTCCGAGCGCATCAACGCGCTGCTCGGCTACTGAGACCCGCCTGAACCGGTTGGGCCCCGCCGCCAGGCGGGGCCCACGCCCCGCCGCCAGGCGGGGCCCCAATCCCAGCCGGTGGCGCCCCCGCGAGCGCGGGCCGGTGCCCGGACCGCCGCAGGAGGCCCGGAGTGATCCCACGAGCCGCACCGACCGTCGCCGCCCCCGGCGCCGCGCCGCCCTCGGGTCGCCAGGAGCGCCGCACCACGGTCACCGCCTACCTCTTCCTGGCGCCGGCGCTCGCCTTCCTCGCCGTCTTCTTCTTCCTGCCGCTGGCGCAGGTCATCTACTACAGCTTCACGGACTTCAACCTCTACGCCGCCGAGTGGGTCGGACCGGCCAACTACCAGGCCCTCGTGCAGGACCCGCTGTTCTGGCTGTCGGTGCGCAAGTCGTTCGTCTATCTCATCGCGACGCCCATCCTCATCGTTTCCTCGCTGACGTTGGCGATCATCGTCAACCGCCCGCTGCGCGGCATGCCCTTCTTCCGCGCCATGTACTTCATGCCGGCCGTGATCTCGGCCGTCGCCATCGGGATGATCTTCGAGCTGGTCTTCGCCGACCAGGGCCTGCTCAACGGCATCCTGCGCCAGCTCGGCCTCATCGATCGCGCCGTGCCCTTCCTGCAGGACCCCGCCCTGGTGCTGCCGAGCATCATGGGCGTCACCATCTGGCGCGGCGTCGGCTACTACATGGTCATGTTCCTCGCCGGGCTGCAGTCGATCCCCAAGGAGCTCTACGAGGCCGCCGCCATCGACGGCGCCCACCCCCTGCAGCAGCACTGGTACATCACCGTGCCCAGCGTGCGGCCGATCATCGTGCTCGTCGGCGTGCTCTCCTCGATCGCGGCGCTGCGCGCGTTCGACGAGATCTTCATCCTCACGAGCGGCACCGGCGGCATCCTCAACTCCGGCCTGACGGCGATGTTCTACCTCTACCGCCAGGCCTTCGTGTTCAACAACGTCGGCTACGCCTCGGCGATCGCCGTCGTGTTCTCGCTCATCATCATCGTCTTCACGGCCATCAACCTGCGGATCGGAGGCACCGGTGAACGCTAGACGCTGGCGCAAGGGCCTCGGCACGAGCGGCTGGTACCTGCTGCTCATCGCCGTCATGCTGGTGACCGCCATCCCCTTCCTGTGGGCCGCCCTCATGAGCGTGCGCGAGACGTCGGCGAGCCCCTTCCCGCGCAACCGGCCCGCGCAGATCGTCCCCTACGCCGGCCTCATCGGCTGGGGCGATGGCGCCAGCGAGGCCCGCGCCACCGGCGAGTACCGCGGCGAGGGCGGCTGGTGGACCGACTACGGCCCCGCCAACCGCGAGCGGCTCGAGGGCTCCGCGCTGCAGCCCTACACGTTCGCCGCCACCACCGAGAACTACGTGCGGGTGGCGCAGGACATCCCCATCGGCCGCTACTTCCTCAACTCGCTGGCGGTGGCCGTGGGGTCGGTGCTGCTGACGCTGCTGCTGTGCTCCCTGGCGGCCTACCCGCTGGCCAAGCTGCGCTTCAAGGGCCGCGATGTGCTGTTCCTCATCGTCCTCAGCACGCTGGTGTTCCCGGAGCAGCTCATCCTCATCCCGCTGTACGTGATGGCCGTCAACGTCTTCAACTTCCAGGACAGCTACCACGGCCTCATCCTGCCGTTCGCCGCCTCCGGCCTCGGCATCTTCCTGCTGCGGCAGGTGTACTACAGCATCCCCAACGAGCTCATCGAGGCCGCGCGCATCGACGGCGCCACCGAGTTCGGCATCTGGTGGCGCATCCTGCTGCCGCTGATCCGCCCGGGCCTGGCGACGCTGGCGATCATCACCTTCGTCAGCTCGTGGAACAACTTCCTTTGGCCGCTGCTGATGCTGACCGACACCAACGCGTTCACGCTGCCCGTCGGCCTGTCGTACCTGCGCGGCTTCTTCAGCGGCAGCCTGCGCACCGTCGCGGCGGGTATCGTCATCGCGACGGTCCCGGTGATCGTCGTCTTCATGGCCTTCCAGCGGCAGTTCATCCAGGGCCTGGCGGGCGCCGTGAAGGGCTGAACCGGGGCCCACCGCACCACCGTCGAGGAGCGACGCCATGCACCACCTGCACGTCGACAAGGCGCTCCCACAGCCGGCCTACCAGCAGCTGCGCGACGCGCTGGAGCGCGCCATCCGGGGCGGCGCCTACCCGCCCGGCAGCGCGCTGCCGTCCGAGCGCGAGCTCGGCGAGCGCCTGGGGCTGTCGCGCATGACCGTGCGCCGCGCGCTCGAGGAGCTGGCGCAGGCCAACGTCATCGAGCAGCGGCGCGGCTCCGGGACCTTCGTGCGCGGCCGCCGGGTGGAACAGCCCACGGACGTCCTGCTCGGCTACACCGAGGAGGCCCGCCTGCTCGGCTTCCGGCCCGGCAGCGTGCTCTTCGACGCCCGCCTCGTGCCCGCCGACGAGGCCGTCGCGAGCGCGCTGCGGGTGGAGCCGGGCACGCCCGTGCTGCGCCTCCACCGGCTGCGCACCGCCGACGACGAGCCGCTCGCCGTGCAGGCCTCGCACCTGCCGCCGCCCTACCACGAGCTGTCGATCGACGAGCTCAAGCGCGCCACGAGTCTCTACCAGGCCCTGCGGGCGCAGTTCGGCATCGAGCCCGCGGGCGCCGAGCAGTCGATCGCCGCGCGCATGCCCACCGAGCAGGAGCAGGAGATGCTCGCCATTGACGCCGGCACGCCCGTGCTGGCGCTCGAGCGCACCACCTTCGACGCCCAGGGGCGCCCCTTCGAGTACGTCGTGAGCGCCTACCGCAGCGACCGCTACCGCGTGCTGCTGCGCCTGCGGGCGTGAGCGGGCCGCCCGCGGGTACCGAGGGCGTCGCCGCCGACGCGCGCGATTTCGACCGCTGGACCCTCGAGGCGCGCGCCCGCGCGCTCTTGCGCTCGCAGGCCGCCGCCGTCGCCGCGCTCGAGGCCGCCCTGCCCGCCCTCGCCCGCGCGCTCGAGGGCATCGCCGGCCGCCTGGCGGGCGGCGGACGGCTCGTCTACGTCGGCGCCGGCACCTCGGGCCGGCTGGCGCTGAATGACGCCGTCGAGCTCGAGCCCACCTACGGTTTCGACCGCGCGCTCGTGCTGCTCGCCGGCGACGCCAGCCGGCGCGCCAGCGAGGAGGCCGAGGACGACGTCGACGAGGCCCTGCGTGCCCTCGACGCCGCCGGGATCGGCGCGGACGACGCGGTGGTGGGCGTCGCCGCCAGCGGCCGCACGCCCTACACCCTGGAGGCCGTGCGCGAGGCGCGCCGCCGCGGCGCGTTCACCGTCGGCATCGCCAACAACGCCGGCGCCCCGCTCCTGGCCGACGCCGACGTCGGCATCCTGCTGGCGTCGGGCCCCGAGGTCATCGCCGGCTCCACCCGCATGGCCGCCGGCACCGCCCAGAAGGCCGTCCTCAACACGATCTCCACCGCCCTCATGCCCGAGGTGGGCGGCATCTACCGCAACCTCATGGTGGGCATGACCCCGGTGAACCGCAAGCTGCACCGGCGGGCCGTGGGCATCGTCGTGGCGGCGTGCGGTCGCGGCGAGGCCGAGGCCGAGGCCGCGCTGGCGGCCGCCGGCGGGGACATCCGCGGGGCCATCGTGCAGCTGGAGACCGGGTGTGGGTCCGAGGCGTGCCGGGCGGCGCTGGAGGCGCATGGCGGGCGGGTGCGGGAGGCGATCGCGGGCCTGCGAGCCTCCGCGGGTTGACGCCCGGCGTCAGGCGGCGCCCAACGTGACCTCGACCCGATGGGCCGCCCCGTCGTCGCGCAGCGGCAGCGTGGCCGCCCCGCCCCCGTCGACGGCCAGCGGCTCCCCGTCGAGCGTCAGCCCCGCCACGCCGCCGCACACCCCCTCCGGGTTCGCCACCGCGACCTCGTACGTCGCCGACCCGTGCCGCAGCGTGATCTCGAACCCCGGCCAGCCGTGTGCGATGCAGGGGTCGATCTCGAGCCGATCGGCGCGCAGGCGCAGGCCCAACACGCGCTCGACGCCGAAGCGGTAGAGCCAGCCGGCGGAGCCCGTGTACCAGGTCCAGCCGCCGCGGCCCACGAAGGGCTCGGCACCGTAGACGTCGGCGGGGACCACGTAGGGCTCGACGCGGTAGCGCTCGGCGTCGGCCTCGGTGGCGGCGCGGGCGGCGCCCGAGAGCGAGCGCAGCAGCGCGACGGCGGCGTCGCCGTCGCCCAGGTCCGCCAAGGCCCAGGCGCCCCAGATGGCGGCGTGGGTGTACTGGCCGCCGTTCTCGCGCACGCCGGGCGGGTAGGCGCGGATGTAGCCGGGGTCGGGCTCCTCCTCGTCGAACGGCGGCGTCAGCAGGAGCAGCAGGCGGTCGTCGCGGCGCCACAGGTGCCGGCGCGCCGAGGCCATCGCCGCGGCGGCGCGGTCCGGGTTGCCCGCGCCCGAGAGCACCGACCAGGCCTGCGCGATGAGGTCGATGCGGGCCTCCTCGCGCGCGTGGCTGCCGATGGGGCTGCCGTCGTCGGCGGTGGCGCGCAGGTACCAGTCGCCGTCCCAGGCGTGGGCCTCGAGCGCGGCGGCGAGCTCCTCGCGGCGGGCGCGGAAGGCGGCCGCGCGATCGGCGAGCCGCTCGCGACCGCTCCCGGCCGCGGCCCCCGGATCGGCCGCCGCCCGCTCGCACAGCCGCGCCCCGTCCTCCAGCACGGCGCACAGGAACCAGCCCAGCCACACGCTCTCGCCGTGGCCCTCCAGGCCGAGGCGGTTCATGCCGTCGTTCCAGTCGCCGCTGCCGATGAGGGGCAGGCCGTGCGGGCCGCGTGTGTCGCCGTGTTCGATGGCCCGCAGACAGTGGTCGAGCAGCGTCCCGTCGCACTCGCCGGGGCGGTAGGTGTCGAAGCGCTCGTCCTCGTCCTCACCGAGCGGCCGCCCGTGGAGGTAGGGCACCCGCTCCTCCAACACGGCGGTGTCGTCCGTGCGCTCGAGGTAGCGGGCGCAGGCCCACGGCAGCCACAGCAGGTCGTCGGAACAGCGTGTGCGAACGCCCGCGCCGGTGTCGGGGTGCCACCAGTGCAGCACGTCGCCCTCCTCGAACTGACGTCCGGCCGCGCGCAGCAGCTGGGTGCGGGCCAGGCGGGGTTCGAGCGGCGCCAGGTTGGCGGCGTCCTGCAGCTGGTCGCGGAAGCCGTAGGCGCCGCTCGACTGGTACAGCGCGCTGCGGCCCCACAGGCGACAGGCCAGCGCCTGGTAGGGGAGCCAGCGGTTCAGGGCGTGGTCCACGGCCGGGTCGGGCGTGCGCACGACGATGCGGCCCAGTCGCTCTCGCCAGCCGTCGCGCACGCGCTCCAGCGAGGCGGCGGCCTCGTCGGGGTCGCCGAAGCGGCGGGCGAGCTCCAGGGCCTCGCCGCGGTCCTCGCCCAGGCCGAGGACGAAGTGCAGGTCGGTCTCGCCGCCGACCTCCAGGTCGACGTGGACCTGCAGCGCCGCGCACGGGTCGACGCCGGGCCGCACGTTGCCCGACAGGCCGACGCGTCGCAGCCCGGCGGGGTTCGTCGGATCGAGGTCGGGCCCGAGGAACTCGCGCCGGTCGCTGGTGAGGCCGTGCGGCGGCCGGCTGGCGGTCAGGAAGGCCACGCCGTCCTCCGCCATCGGTCCCAACAGGGTGCGCGCCAGCAGCGTGCCCGACGCCTCGTCGTAGTCGGGGAGCGTGAAGGGCGCCGTGCGCGAGCGCAGCACGCCGAGGACCCACTCGACGTAGGCGGTGACGGTGACGCGCCGCGGCCGCTGCCAGAGGTCGCGCAGTCGCAGCGCCATGAGCTTGACCGGCTCCTCGGGGTCGACGAACAGCGTCAGCGTCTGCTCGAGGCCGTGGCCACGGTGCGTGAAGGTGGTGACGCCCGCGCCGTGACGCACGCGGTAGGCGGCACCGGCCCCCGCGGGTCCGGGGGTGGGCGACCACAGCTCGCCCGTCTCCTCGTCGCGCAGGTAGAGGGCCTCGCCCGAGGGGTCGCGGACCGGGTCGTTGGGCCAGGGCGTCAGCCGCCGCTCGCCGCTGTTCGGGCCCCAGGTGGTGCTGGCGCCGCGCTCGCTGACGAGGAAGCCGAAGCGCTCGTTGGCGATGACGTTGATCCATGGGGCCGGCGTGGCATGCCCGGGCTCGAGGTGCAGGACGACGTCGGCCGCGTCGCCCTCGCGCCCGCCCGTGAGGTCGCCCGCGTAGCCGCCGAGGCCGGCGAAGGTCCGCCCGGGGTCGGCGTCCGGGGCCACCTCCGGCGCCGGAAGCGACTCGGTGGCGGTCGCCGCCGCCTGCGGGCCGGGCACCGGCACGAACGCCGGCAGCGCCGCGGGCCGGGCGGCGGCCCGGGCGAGCTGCTCCGCCAGCGGCGGGCCGTCGCCGTCGAGCACGACCGCGGCCGCGGCCAGCAGCGTCGCCCGCTCGGCGCCCAGCCGCTCGGCCGGCAGTACCACCGCCCGTCCGGGGCCCTGCGCGCGGCCGCGGCGGGCGACCTCGTTCGCGGCCCGCTCCAGCCGATCGCGCAGCGGCATCTCGTAGCCGTGCGACCGTTCGTCGAGCAGCAGCAGGTCGACGCCGACCTGCCGACCGCGCCACCAGGCGTGGCCGCGCAGCACCTGCAGCACGAAGGGTAGCGAGGCCTCGTCCGTCACGCGCAGCAGCACGATCGGCAGGTCGCCGGAGACGCCCAGCGACCACAGCACGGGCAGCACGGGGTCGGCGTCCGGGAGGCCCGCGCGCAGCGCCGCGCGCGGCGCCACGGCCAGCGCCAGCAGGTCGACCAGCGCGGGTAGCTCGTCGGGCGTGATGCCGAGGTCGCGCAGCTCGGCGGCGGCGGCCGTCTCGGCCTGTTCGCCGATGCGCTCGGCGCGCGAGAGCGTCAGGCAGCGGCGCAGCGCGGCCAGCGCGGCCTCCTCCGACCAGCCGCTGCCGGACACGAAGGCCGCCTCGACCGTCTCGCCCGGCGCCAGCTCCAGGACGCAGCCGAGCGAGGCGATGGGATCGAGGGTGGCGCCCATCGTGGGCGGCGGGGCGTCGGGGTCCAGCGTCGGCGCCCGCGGCGCCCGCAGGCCGCCGCCGCGGCCGAGGAAGGCGCGCCGGTCGGTGCAGGCCGTCCGCCGTGCGCGCGAGCCCGGCGCCAGCAGCAGGCGCTGCGCCCACACCGGGGTCCGTTCGTGGGGCGCGCGCCGGCGACGGCGGAACACGAGGGTGTCGAGGCCGTCGCGCGCCCGGACCTCGACGAAGAGCTTGGAAAAGGCCGGGTGACGCGCGTCCTCGGCGGCGCCCGTGAGGACCACCTCGGCGTAGCTCGCCAGCGCCAGCCGCCGCGGCCGGTCACCCTCGTTGCTGATGCTGACGCGGCGCAACTCGAGCGCGTCGCGGTCGGCGACGAGCCACTCGTCGCGGGCCACGAGGTCGCCGCGGCGCCGCTGGTAGCGCACCCGGTGGGGCGCGAAGGTGACGTGGCAGTCGCCCGGGTCGCCGCCGGTCGGCGCGAGGGTGGTGCTCCAGGTGTCGCCATCGTCGAGGTCGCGCAGGTAGACGATCGTGCCGCGGGCGCCGCCGCTGTCGAACGGCTGGTCGCGGGTGAGGGCCGCGCCGCCCCAGTGGCTGCCGCCGCCGCCCGTGGCACGGGCGAGCACGGCGTTGGCGCCGTTCGACAGCGGCAGCGCGTGCTCGATGCCGCCGCGGGGGTCGACCGCCCAGGCCGGCGCCCCGGCCGCTGCGGGCGCGCCGGGCTCGGCCGCCGCCGCCTCGGGCCGTCGCCAGCGTCGCGGGGGCGGCACGTCGATGGGGATGCGTTCGTGGAGCAGCAGCTCCACGCTGGCCACCTGCGGCTCGGCGTGCAGCCGCTCGACCATGCGGTCGCCGAGCATTTGGTTGCAGGCCGCCAGCAGGATCATGCCCTGGTGGTGGGCCATGTAGGTGCGCACCAGGTGCGGTTTGCTCGGCGCGCCGTCGCCGCCGCCGGCCCCCGCCCGGCTCGCCGTCTCGCCGAAGTCGACCGCGTCGATCATGCCGTAGCGGCCCAGGGCGCCGAGCTCGATGAGGCGCGCGAGGTTGGCCATCGCCTTGCGCGGGCGCAGCGGCAGCGCCAGCAGCGAGGCGTAGGGGGCCACCACCAGGCGCTCGCCGAGATCGGCCTTGAGGCCGACGCCGGGGACGCCGAACGCCCGGTACTGGTAGTCGCCCTGCACGCCCAGCTCGCCGAAGGCCGACTCGGAGATGCCCCACGGCACCCCGTGGCGGCCGGCGAAGGCGATCTGCTGGTCGAGCATGGCGTCGCTGCTCTCGAGCAGCAGCGTGCGCTCCGGATGGCGCAGGAACAGCCGCGGCATGAGGTACTCGAACATCGTCGCGCTCCACGACAGCAGCACCCGGGAGCCGCGCACCCGCGCCAGCGGCCGGCCCAGGTGCAGCCAGTGCGCGGGCGGGGCGTCGCCCTTGGCGATGGCCAGCAGGCTCGCGGTGCGCGCCTCGGAGGCCAGCAGGTCGTAGTGGCTGCCGTCCGGCGCGCCGGACGAGACGTGGTAGCCGAGGTGGAACAGGTCGCGCGTGGGGTCGTAGAGGAAGCGGAAGTCCATGGCCTCCACGGCCGCGCGGCAGCGCGCCGCTGCGTCCTCCAGGTCGGCGGCGACGCGGCGGCCGCGCTCGAGCGCGTCGTCCAGCGCCGCCAGCAAGGCGGCGTTCCAGCGGCGGGCCGCCTCCGCGTCGGGGCCCGCGTCGAGCCGCTGCTCGAGTTCGGCGACCAGGCTGCGCCCGCGCGCCACCAGCTCGGGCGCCGAGGCGAGGTCGAAGGGCTCGAGGAGCGCCGCGGCGAGGTGCGGCAGCGTCTCGTCGAAGGCCCCGTCCGCCTGCTGGTAGGCGGCCGGCAACTCGTCGAGCAGCGGCAACCAGGGGACGGCGGCGTCGATCTCGGCGCGGGTCGCCTCCGCCTCGCTCAGCGCCTCGTCGACCCAGGCCCGCAGCTCGCCCACCGCCAGGTGCGGCAGGCTCTCGGGCGCCTGCTCCACGGCCGCGACCAGGGCCCGTGCCACCCGCGCGAGCTCGTCCTCGGCGTGGGCCACGGCCTGCCGGCGGACGGCGAAGGGGCGGTTGGCGGCCGCGCGCAGCTCCTCCTCGAGTTCGGCGAGCGTCTGGGCGGCCGACGCGAAGGTGCGCCGAGCGTCCGGGTCGTCGGCGGTCCGTCGCAGGCGCGTGACCGCGTCCCCCAGCACCGCCACGGTGTCGGCGATGCCGCGCGCCCGCGCCGGGTAGGGGACCCCCTCGTGGCGGGCGTCGTCGAGCCCGCGCGCCACGACCAGCAGGGCGGCGGCGAGGTTGCCGCTGTCGACGGTGGAGACGTAGCGCGGCTCCAGCGGCGCGAGGTCCTGCGTCCCGTACCAGTTGAGCCAGTGGCCGTGGACGCGCGGCAGGCGGTCGAGGGCGTCGAGCGTCTGTTGGATCCGGGCGGCGAGCTCGCGCGCCTCGATGAAGCCCAGGTCGTAGGCCGCGAGGGTGCTCGCCAGCATCATGCCGATGTTGGTGGGCGAGGTGCGGCGGGCCGTCATCGGCCCGGGGTCCTCCTGCAGGTGGTCGGGGGGGAGCCAGTGATCGCGCGGGCCGACCAGTTCGGCGAAGAAGTGCCAGGTGCGGCGGGCGAGCAGCCGCAGGGTCCGGCGCTGGCTCTCGGTCAGGCGCTTGCGCGGCCGCGCCCGCTCGCGCGAGGTCCGGGCCGCGACGACGGGCGCGAACGCCCAGGCCGCCAGCAGGGGCAGGGCCGCGGGCAGGGCGGCCGGCGCCCAGGCGGCCAAGAGCGCCGTCAGCGCCAGCGACAGGCCGACGGCGCCGCGCAGGTGGCGGATCGCCGCGCTCAGCGGCAGGCGGGTGCCGAGCTGGCGGGCCGCCTGGGCGGCCGTGGTCCACTGCAGCAGGCCCTGGCGACTGACGTACACGCGGTAGAGGGCGCGGACGATGGCGTCGCCGGTCACCAGCGCCTGGTAGGGCAGCAGGGCGACCGTCAGGGCCCAGCGTGCCGCCTCCAGCCGCGCGTCGTGGGCGGCCGTCTCGAGCAGGGGCCGCAGCGCCTGGCCCGCAGCCCCGCGGCGCACGGCGGCCAGGGCCGCGAGCGGGACGGGCAGGCCGATCAGCGCGAGCACGGCGACGGTCACGGCCAGCGCGGCCGCGCCGGGAAGCAGCAGCCAGGCGCCGGCGAGCAGCCCCAGCAGCGTGGGCAGGTGCAGGCTGCGGCGCAGGTTGTCGGCGATCTGCCAGCGGTCGAGGGGCCGCAGGCCGTGCGCCAGGCGGCCGTGGCGGCCCAGCGGCCGGCGTGCCACCAGCCAGGGCAGCAGCTGCCAGTCGCCGCGCACCCAGCGGTGCAGGCGCAGGGCGTGTTGCACGGCGTTGGCGGGGACCTGCTCGAAGAGCGCGACGTCGCTGACCAGCCCGACGCGTCCGTGGACGCCCTCGAACAGGTCGTGCGACAGCAGCCGGTTCTCGGGCACGCGGCCGCGCAGGCGACGCTCGAACGCGTCCACCTGGTAGAGCCCCTTGCCGGCGAAGATGCCGCGGCCGAAGAGGTCGTGGTGCACGTTCGAGATGGTCTGGGCGTAGAGGTCGACGCCGGAGCCGCCGGACATGACCGCCGCGAAGGGGGTCTGGAGCATGCTGGCCGCGTCGGCCTCCACCCGCGGCTGCAGCACGGTGTAGCCCGCGCGGAGTTCCCCGCCGTGCGGCTCGACGACGGGTCGGTTGAGCGGATGGCGGAAAGCCGCGATGAGCTCGCGGGCGGCCCCGGGCGGCAGCCGCGTGTCCGCGTCGAGCGTGAGCACGTAGCGCACGGAGGCCGGGTCGCTGGGCGGGTCGACGCGCACGCTGAAGCTGGCGCCGCCGCGGCCGGTGAGCCACTCGTTGAGTTCCTCGAGCTTGCCGCGCTTGCGTTCCCAGCCCATCCACTGGCGCTCGACGGGGTTCCAGCGGCGCTCGCGGTGGAGCAGGTGGAACGGCGGGTCGTCGGCGTCCGTGCCCGCGCGCGCCGCGCCCTCGTCGGCCTCGCCGCGCCCCACCGCGCCGCCGGTGGCGCGTCCGCCGGCGTGGCGCTCGTTGAGTTGGCGGATGCCGCGGCTCAGCGCCGCGACGATGGCGTCGTCGCCGGGCAGGCGACGCTGGGGGGCGTCCGCCAGGTCGGTGAGCAGGACGAAGCCCAGGTGGGCGTCGCGGTTGCCGAGGAAGTTCACCTCCAGGCGCTCCAGGAGCGGCGCGACGTCGGCCTCCCGGCGCAGGATGACGGGCATGGCCACCAGGGTGCGTGCGTCGGGCGGGACGCCGTCGTCGGCGTCCATCCGCGGGAGCGAGCGGGGCGGCACCGCGAGCGTCACCAGCCAGTCGACCAGCGACGCGCCGAAGGACCATGCGGGGACGGCCGCCAGGACCGCGGCGGCGGCCACGAGCGCGGCCGGCAGCCCGAACGCGGCCAGGGCGGCCAGGCCGAGGGCCAGCGCCGCGCCGCCGGCGAGCGCGACGCCGGCGACGTAGAGCGGGAAGGCCCGGGGCTCGAGCGCACGCGCCAGGCGCAGCCGCAGCGGGGGCCGGAAGCCGATCGCGGCCTCGAGGCCGGCGCGTCCCTCGGCGATGAGGTGGCAGCCGACGTGGGCGGCGCGCGCCGCGCCCGGCTCGCGCGCCGCCTCACCGCCGTGCGCCGCGGCGGCGCCCGCGTCCGCCCCCGCCGCCCGCGCCAGTGCCGCGCGCGCGACGGCCAGCTCGTCGTGGTCGGGGGAGCCGCGCGCGAGCGACTCCACCGCTTGGCGGTAGCGGTCGCGCGTCGCGAACGACATGTGCCCGTACTCGCCGCTGGGATCGCGGCGCAGGAGGCGCTCGAGGGCGCTGCAGCGCTCGAACCACGCGCGCCAGTCGGCCCTGCGGTTCGGTGCCGAGGGGATCAAGATCATCTGCTCCGGGCGCCTGGGCGGCGCCGAGATGGCGCGTACCGAACGCTACCGCGAAGGACGGGTACCGTTGCACACGTTGCGGGCGGACATCGACTACGGTTTTACCGAAGCCCGCACGACCTACGGGTCCATCGGCGTGAAAGTTTTCATCTTCAAAGGCGAGATCTTGAAGCAGGATACCGCCGAGGCCACCGCTTCATGACGGCGGCCGGTGTACGACCCGCGTAAGGGAATCACACGCGCCGATCCCCCGCCGGCCGGCGCCGAGGAGAAGAAGGGCGA
>Ga0180435_10003032_pt1 | contig 16980 bp, 12 predicted proteins | sample SS_ome_3_FD_132467 | JGI IMG/M metagenome (GOLD analysis project Ga0180435, IMG submission 132467) | Hypersaline lake sediment archaeal communities from the Salton Sea, California, USA - SS_3_S_1 metaG | ecosystem: Environmental > Aquatic > Non-marine Saline and Alkaline > Hypersaline >...
GAGAATTCATTGGTGGCCCTTATGTCCAGATGCACTTTTCAGGGTTCTGGGATCATTTTTTATTCGATAGTGAAATCGAATTGATCTCTCACCAGAAAATGAATGAATACATCGATCGTTACAATATTGGGTGGATTTTGGTTCATTCTGACCGAAGCAAAGACTATTTCCACAGCATGCCTGGGGCAGCATTCATTGAAGAGAATCACGGCATCTCCATATTTCGCATCACACAGCCTTCAAGTTTCTTCTTTGACGGCTATGGCCGAGTGATAGAAAGAGACTTCAACCACTTAGAGCTGGATGAACTCCAGGGCAAACAAGTGACTCTCAAATACCATCATGTGGAAGGCCTTCTCGCCACTCCCCCAGTTGAAATACAGCCTGTGTACATTGGAAATGACCCCACACCCTTCATCCGCCTAATCAACCCACCAGTCAAAGTTACGCTGTATCGCTAAACAATGCGCCAAAGCGAAGGCAACAACCGCAGCCTAATGGCTTCGCCTCACAGGAAAAAGAATACAATTCCCCAACCATGCCACGCCCCGGCGTGATGACTGCGAACAAGGAGCCTCGCCATGTCGTCTGAATACAGCCTCAACGCCCGACTTCGCGCCCTCAGCTGGGCGATCAATCTCACTCGCCTGAATATCATTCTGTTGTTGGTGACCTCGGTACTGCTTTGGGTTGGCCAGGGGCAGGATCTTCTGACCAGCATGATCGAAGGTGGCGCGTTCGAAAGCCGCGAGACGGTACTGAATCGCATTAGCCTGTTTGGCAGCACAGCCTTGTGGGCACTCTCCATCTGGTTATGGGCACGCGTGCTGCTTTCCATCAAGTTTCCAGATAGCCCGGAGATCGACGAGAAGCTGATGCTTCCCTACCGCAAGCATCTGCCCAGGGCACTTGCGGTGATTGCCTTTGCTGCTGTCGCAATCAACCTTGCCCGTGCCGCAACCGAAACGATCGACTACTTCTATGCCTTTGCCATGGCGGTAGAAGGTCTCGTGATCTGGTGGCTGCTCATCAAACGACGGGATTACGCGCGCCGCTTTATTGCAAAGGGCGACAAAAACCACTGGGCGTGGGTCGAGGAACTGGAGAATCCTGATCACCCGCCGCTGTTCGATTCCCTGCGCGCAGCCTTGCACGGCATACAGGGACGGATTGCCGCCTTCACCGCGGCACTCGGTGTGGTACTGCTGGCATGGGGCCTGGCACACCCGCTGAGTATGGGCAACACGCTGGACACCCTGCTTCTGCTGATGCTGTGGGGCGCCACCATGCTGCCCTGGGGCAGCATGCTGACTTACTGGGGAAACCGGCGCGGTTACCCGGTTTTGCTGTTCTCGATCATCGGAATCCTGGTGTTCAGCCTGTGGAACGATAACCATCCTATCCGGACCCTGGAAACAGCAGGCAACGTCGAGGAGCGCCCGACACTCGAGGCCGCGATCGATGCCTGGAAGGAACACAATTGCCGGAACGGCGAGTGTCCAAGGTTCGTGTTTGTTGCCACTGCCGGTGGTGGCATTCGCGCGGCCTACTGGACAGGCACTGTGCTGGGTGAAGTCCACGATCTTGCTGGAGGAGCGCCATTCGCCGAGCGACTATTCGGCGTGAGCGGGGTTTCTGGCGGTTCGGTGGGCGCTACTGTGTATCGTGCGATAGCGCAAACCGGCCAAACACCGCTGACCAAGCAGGTCCAGGAAGCGCTTGGCCAGGATTACCTGGGGCCAGTTTCTGCGGGCCTATTGTACAGGGACCTGCCGCAGGCGATGCTACCTGTAGTCTTGCTGTCCGACCGGGCCGAAGTCTTCGAGCAAGGCCTGGAGGAGGGCTTTTCCGCAGCAATGAAAGACCAGGCCAGCCTTGCAGCTTCTTTCGCCGAATCGGCGCTTTTCCAGGGCCGCGAATGGCCCGCCCTGTTTCTCAATTCCACCTGGTCTGACAACGGGCGCCGAATCGTAGGCGCCACCCTGCAACCGCCACAAGGCGCTTTGTACCAGGACCTTCTCAACACCCTCGGCAAAGACATGCGCCTGTCCACTGCCGCACACAACAGCGCACGCTTCCCGCTGGTCAGCCCGGCGGGCTACTGGAACCCGGTCGAGAGCGAGGTCGAAAAACAACGCCTGCAGGATGGCGGCCTGTTCGAGAACTACGGCGCAGAAACCGCGCTCGAGATTCTCAAGGTCGCGGAGCAGCGGTTGGGCGATGATTTCCACCCACTGGTCATCATGATCACCAGTGACCCTCGCCTGCGCGCAGACATCTCCCAGGCCCCCTTCAACAAGCCTTTGGGCTTCGTGCCGGAACTACTCAGCACCTTTCATACCTATGCACGAGTTCGCCTGGGAAGAGGTGCGGAGGCCGCCGGGCGACTGAAAGCTTGGTCAGAGACTTACGGCAGCGATGTATTCCAGTATTTCCGGATGTGTGGCGAAGGTGCCGACGGCAAGGAACCGCCACTTGGCTGGGCGCTCTCAAGCAGTGCCCAGCGTGACATCCGTGGTTATCTCGAATCGGAAACCCCGGACGACTGTCGCAAAGGCAACCAGCAGGCCCTACAAAACGTAGTAGGCGCCCTAAGGTGATTCGAAGCGTAGCCGACGCAATTGCTGCAATCGGCACCGCGGGCGGTTGCCCGCGCCGGTTGTTGTGACAGATTGCCACCTGCCGCCAAGGCCGGAATCCGTTAAAATTCTTGGTTTACGGTCAAACCAGTAGTTTCGCCATGAGCCAGATAACCGACGTTGCCGCCTACATGGCGGAACTGGGCCAACGCGCCCGCCAGGCCTCGCGCGCCCTTGCCGCGGCAGATACCCATGCCAAGAACAGCGCCCTGAATGCAATCGCCGACGACCTCGAGTCCAGCCGCGCCAAGCTGATCGCCGAAAACCAGAAAGACCTCGAGGCAGGCGCTGCCAAGGGCCTCGACGCCGCGCTACTCGACCGCCTGGAACTGAATGACGCGCGCATCGACAGCATGATCGAGGGCCTGCGGCAGATAGCGGCATTGCCTGACCCCATCGGCGAAATCTTCGACATGAAATACCGTCCGACCGGTATCCAGGTCGGGCGCATGCGCGTGCCGTTGGGCGTGGTCGGTATCATCTACGAATCACGTCCCAACGTCACCGCCGATGCGGCAGCCCTGTGCCTCAAATCCGGCAATGCCACGGTGCTGCGCGGCGGCTCCGAGGCCTTCCATTCCAACCAGGCCATCGCTGCCTGTATCGCGCGTGGCATGGAAGCCGCCGGCCTGCCCGCCGAGGCCGTGCAGGTGATCGCCACCACCGATCGCGCCGCAGTCGGCCAGATGATCACCATGCCGGACTACATCGACGTGATCATTCCACGCGGCGGCAAGGGCCTGATCGAACGGATCAGCCGGGAAGCGCGCGTGCCCGTGATCAAGCACCTGGACGGCATCTGCCACGTCTACATCGACGACGAAGCCGATCCGCAAAAGGCCTTCGACGTGGCACTGAATGCCAAGACCCAGCGCTATGGCACGTGCAACACCATGGAGACCCTGCTGGTCAATGCAACGGTTGCCGCAGACATCCTGCCCAGGTTGGCAGATGCCTACGCTGAAAAAGGCGTGGAGATGCGTGGCTGCACCGCCACTTGCGAGATCCTGGGTGAACGTTGCGTTGCCGCGACCGACGAGGACTGGGACACCGAGTACCTGGCACCCGTTCTGTCGATTCGGATAGTGGAAGACGTAGATGCCGCCATCGAGCACATCAACACCCACAGCTCGCAGCACACCGAAAGCATCATCAGCGAGAACATCACCAAGGCACGCCGCTTCCTGCGCGAGGTGGATTCAAGCTCGGTCATGGTGAATGCATCGACCCGCTTTGCCGACGGCTTCGAATACGGCCTGGGTGCCGAGATCGGCATCTCCACCGACAAGTTTCATGCGCGCGGCCCGGTCGGCCTGGAAGGCCTGACCTCGGTGAAGTTCATCGTTCTGGGCGATGGACATATCCGGACATAGTCCACGAACTCAACCAGTGCTCGACTGAAAGCCTCCTGTTCTTGCGAAGACAAGGCGCAGTGCTTTCGAGCAGCAGAGTTAACAGCCGTTAATGAGCGTCGTAGAAAGTGCTGCAACACCGTATTCGGGGAAACAGGAGGCGTTCAAATTGATAGGGATTTTTGGCGGGACTTTCGACCCCATCCATAATGGCCACCTGCGCATTGCCCTGGATGCGCAGGAGGCTCTTGGCCTGGAACAGGTGCGCCTGATCCCGCTCGGACAGGCAGTACACCGCGAGCAACCCCGGGCCAGCGCCACACAACGTCTGGCGATGGTGGAAAAGGCTATCCAGGACCAGGCGGCTTTTGTGGTGGATCAGCGAGAGATCGAACGGCATGGCCGGTCTTTCATGGTAGATACGCTCGAATCACTGCACATGGACCTACCCGACAAAACCCTGTGCCTGCTGCTTGGCAGCGATGCCTTCAATGGCTTCATGTCATGGCGCAACCCTCAACAGATCCTGAGGTTGGCACATATCCTGGTCATGCAAAGACCCGGCTACACCCTGCCGGATGAGCCAGGCCTGCAGGCCCTGGTCGCGCAGCATCTTTGTGACGACCCTCAGGCCATGCAAAAGCGTGCTGCCGGCTGTATCCACTTTCACACCGTCACCCAGCTGGAGATCTCGTCCAGTGACATCCGCGAGCGCATTGCCCGCAGCAAAGACCCGTCTTACCTGCTGCCTCGGGCAGTGATCGAATACATCAACACGCACAGCCTGTACCGCAGCTGACCAAGCACCGGCAACAGGCCGCCGGATCAGGTAAAATGTTGCTGCATCACACTATTTTTCAACCCAATCCGGATCCCGCATGCAGGTAGAAGAACTGCGCGACTTGGTGGTCGCCGCCCTCGAAGACATGAAAGCCGTCGACATCAAGGTGCTTGATGTACGCGGCCGTACCGCTATCACCGACTTTTTCGTGATCGCCTCCGGGACGTCCGAGCGGCACGTCAAATCTACCGCAGAGGCAGTGGCCTTCAAGGCCAAACAGGCCGGCGAGGCCGCTATCGGCCAGGAGGGTGTGCAGGAAGGCGAATGGGCGCTGATCGACCTCAATGGCGTCGTGGTGCACGTCATGCAGGCCCGTGTACGCGACTACTACCAGATCGAAAAGCTCTGGGAACTCGATCCGGCCGCAGCCGAAAAGCTCAGCAAGGAGCGCGGCTGAACCCCTGCCACCGGGTCAGCGAAAACGGCCCGGCAATCGACTGATCGCATGCACATCCACCTGATTGCCATCGGCGACAAGATGCCCACCTGGGTGCAGCAGGGCTACGAGGAATACGCCAAGCGCATGCCGCGCGAATGCGCACTCAAGCTGGTCGAGATAGCACCGGGCAAGCGTGGCAAGAACGCAGACATCGCGCGCGCCATGCGCGACGAAGGCCAACGCATGCTGGCAGCCATTCCGAAGGGTGCACGCGTGGTCGCGCTCGAAGTTGACGGCCGCAAATGGAGCACCGAACAACTGGCCGCGCAGCTCGGCAACTGGATGGGTGGCGGCCAGGACATCGCGCTACTGGTTGGCGGCCCGGAAGGCCTGTCCGACGAGGCACGTGCCGCGGCCCAGCAACAATGGTCGCTCTCCCCCCTGACGCTGCCCCACCCGCTGGTGCGCGTGTTGCTCAGCGAACAGCTGTACCGTGCCTGGAGCGTGATGCGTAATCACCCCTACCACCGCGCATGATCATTCTTGCTTCGCAATCCCCGCGCCGTGCTGAACTGCTGCAACAAATCGGCGTGGCATTCCAGAGCCGGCCGGCCGACATCGACGAAACGCCGCTGCCGGCTGAAAGCCCCGAAGATTTCGTGCGCCGCATGGCAATCGAGAAAGCCCGTGCAATTCACACGCAGCACCCAGAATATCCCGTGCTTGGCTCGGATACCGCGGTTGTCCTGGGCGAGCGGATTCTCGGCAAACCGGAAAACCGCGAACAAGCGGTCGAAATGCTGCTAAACCTGTCCGGACGCGAACATCGCGTACTGACCGGCGTAGCCCTGGCACATCGAAAAATCGATTTCGCCCTGTCCGAAAGCCGCGTCGTGCTGCGAGAAATCACACGTGAAGAAGCCACGCGTTACTGGGATTCAGGAGAACCGGCGGACAAGGCCGGCGGTTACGCGATCCAGGGCCATGCGGCCGTCTTCATCCGGCGGATCGAAGGTAGTTACTCCGGCATCATGGGGCTGCCGCTGTATGAAACAGCCCAGTTGCTTGCTGCCGCCGGGGTGTCTGTCTGAACAGACACGGACCCAGCAAAAACGCTGACTAATTCACTCAGCGCCCCCGACAATATCGGGTAGACTTCGACTTCATGAGCGAAGAGATCCTGATTAACGTCACCCCTCCGGAAACCCGTGTTGCCGTGATCGAAAACGGCGTTGTGCAGGAAATCATCATCGAGCGAACCGGCAAGCGCGGGCTGGTGGGTAACATCTTCAAGGGACGCGTCTGCCGGGTATTGCCCGGCATGCAGGCGGCCTTCGTCAACGTCGGCCTGGAACGAGCGGCCTTCCTGCACGCGTCAGACATTCATTGCGAGGACGGCAAGAGCGACCAGATCACCGACCTGGTGCGCGAAGGTGGCGAAGTGGTAGTGCAGGTGGTGAAAGACCCCCTTGGCACCAAGGGCGCCCGCCTGACCACCAACATCTCAATTCCCTCGCGCTACATGGTGTTCATGCCCAACATGTACACGGTAGGCGTGTCGCAGAAGATCGAGGACGAAGGCGAACGCAATCGCCTGCGCGACATCCTTGGTCGTTACAGCGAACAGTCAGACCTGAACCCGGGCTTCATCGCGCGTACCGCTGCCGAGGGCGTCAGCGAGGAAGCCCTGTGGAAGGACATGCAGTTCCTGGAGCGGCTGTGGCACTCGATTCGTGATCGCGCCAAGATCGCCAAGCCGACCGAGGCAATCCACGAAGACCTGCCGTTGGCGCTTCGTGCCCTGCGCGACCTGATCGGCCCGGAAGTGGAGAAGATCCGCATCGACTCGCGCTCGACCTTCGACAAGGCCCGCCAGTTCGCGCACAAATTCATCCCCGACAGCGATACGCAGATCGAGTATTACCCCGGTGAACGTCCCATCTTCGACCTGTACGGCGTGGAGGACGAGATCCAGAAGGCGCTCAAGCGCACCGTGGAGCTCAAGTCCGGCGGCCACCTGGTCATCGACCAGACCGAGGCGATGACCACCATCGACGTCAATACCGGTGCCTTCGTCGGCCACCGCACACTCGAGGAAACCATTTTCAAGACCAACCTCGAAGCGGCTCAGGCTATCTGTCGCCAGCTACGCCTGCGCAACCTTGGCGGTATCATCATCATCGACTTCATCGACATGACCGATGCAGAACACAAGCGTCAGGTTATCCGCGCCCTGGAACGCTGTCTGGCCAAGGACCATGCCAAGACGCACGTCTCGGAAGTTTCGTCTCTGGGGCTGGTGGAAATGACGCGCAAGCGAACACGCGAGTCGCTCGGGCACGTGTTGTGCGAAGCCTGCCCAACCTGCGGCGGAAGCGGCTCCCTGAAAACCGCGGAGACCACCTGCTACGAGATCTTCCGCGAGATTCTGCGCGAGTCGCGCCAGTTTGATGTCGAGCAATTGCTGGTGCTGGCCTCGCAGGAGGTGGTGGAGAGACTGCTCGACGAAGAGTCGCAAAACCTCGCCGAGCTGGAACAATTCATCGGCAAACCCATCAAACTACAGGCAGAGGCCCTGTACACGCAGGAACAATACGACGTTGTACTCGTTTAAACGCAGCGGCACTTCCTGAACTCCTGCCCGGTGCGACCGCCATGTACCCGGCAACGTGACTTAACGAGACCCCCACGACATGACAGCCCCCTGGCAATTGGCCAAGCGGATCCTGATCGTAGTAATCCTCATCTGGGGAGTGCTCGCCGTGCTCGTACGCCTGGCTGCGCCGCTGCTCGAACATGCGCGCGAACCGCTTGCGGAATGGCTCAGCGAAACCAGTGACCAAACAATCCAGATCGGCAGGCTGAGCGCCGATTGGTACGGGCTCGGCCCACGGCTGCACCTGCAGAACATTTCAGTTGGCAGCGGCGAACAACCGGTAACACTGCGCAAGGCCATGCTCGAACTCGCCCCCACCGGCCTGTTCGCCGCCAGCCCGCTGAACGCCTTGCGCCTGACGCTCACCGGGCTGGACCTGAATGTACAACGCGAGGCGAACGGCCAGGTTCACGTGGTGGGCCTGCCTGCCGTCAATTTCGCCAGCAGTGGCGACAGCAACGCTCCGTTGGCACTGCCCAGCCGCCTGCGCCTCTATGATATCCGTGTCAACTGGCAGGACCTGCGAGCCAGGAATGCCAGGCCTTTGCACATCGACGACCTGTATCTCGACCTACAACGCGACGGGGACCGACTTAGCGTAAGCGCCCGCCTGGATTCGGACCTGGGCCAGGCCCGCCTGGTAGCCGACGTGGTCGGCTCACTGCAGCAGACCGACTGGTCCGGCAACACCTACCTGCAGGTGCGGGGCATACAACTGGCCCGACTATTCAGCGCCTACATGCCGCCGCATTACCGGGTCGACAGCGGCGAGCTCGACCTGCAGCTATGGCAGGAATGGGTAGAAGCCACACCATTGGACTCCCGCGGCTCGCTGAACCTTACCAAGGCGCGCCTGGCCGCGGTTGGCAAACATGAACACCAGGTCGCCTATGAGCAGATCAGCGGCGACTTCCAGTTCAACCGCATCAATGGCTCGCAATGGCAACTGCAGGTAGAACACCTGCAGGTCGCGGCAGCGGATGAGGCCCGCTGGCCCAGCGGGCGTATTGCAGCACAGCGCAGCAACGTTGAAGGCGCACCACGCTTTGCTATCGCAGCGGATCACCTGGTGCTCGACGACTTGACCCGGCTGCTGCTGATCCGTGCGCCTTCACCTGAATTAGGTGAGGCCCTGCGTAAACTGCAACCACGTGGACGCGTACATGACCTGCGCGTGCGCCTGCCCCTCGAACAAGATGCCGAATGGGCAGCCAGCGCCCGTCTCGAAGGCCTCGCGATCAACACCTGGCAGCAGATTCCGGGGGTGAGCAATGTCGATGGCCGCATCGCCGCCAGCGCACAACACAGCAGCCTGGTACTGGATACACGCGAAGCACCGATCGACTATTCAAGCCTGTTCCGTTATCCGTTGCACGCCTCACGCCTGCTGGGGACAGTGCACTTTCAACAACACCTAGACGGTTGGGAGCTGTTGACCGACGAACTGCAACTCGACACACCCGACCTGCACAGTACCAGCCGCTTCTCGCTGCGCCAGCGCAAGGAGCAGCCGCTGCACCTGGATCTGATCACCCGCCTGCAAGATGGCGATGCGGCGGCCACGCCGAAGTACCTGCCTACTGCGATCATGTCGGAAAAGCTGGTCACCTGGCTGGACAGCGCACTGAGCGAGGGACGCGTGGAGAAGGCCACCGCGTTGCTTAGCGGACCACTCGACACCTTCCCCTATCACAAACAGCGCAATGGGGTGTTCGAGGTGGAGGCACTGATCCACGATGCCCCGCTGCACTACCGCGAAGGCTGGCCTCCGCTGGAAGAAATCAGCGCCCTGCTCAGGTTTCATGAATACAGCATGGACATCACCCTGCTGAAAGGCCGCGTCTACAATAGCCCCATACGGCACTTGCAGGCCCGTATCGACAGCCTCGGGCCAACCACGCCTCTACACATCACCGGTCAACTAGCCGGTCCGCTGAAAGACCAGCTGGCGGTCCTCAAGGAAGATGCCCTGCGCAAGAAATTCGGTCACATCGCAGAAGCGCTGGCGGTGCAGGGCGACGCGGAACTTACCCTGGATTTCGAAGTGCCTTTGAGCGATCTGGGCAAATATCGCCTGGATGGTTCACTGCTTTTCAAGAATGCCAGAATGAGCCTCCCGGGCTGGGATCTGAACATCGACGATATCAATGGCGAACTCGCTATCAATCTCGATTCGCTCAGCGCCAGCAGCATCCTGGGGCGCACTCTCGGCGCCCCGTTGAACGTCTCGGTCACCCCGCAGGCCAACAGCAACACCCGCGTTAGTACCCGTGTCCATCTCGACAAAAAGGCCTTGGCCCGCCAGCTCCCGCAACTCCCGATGCAGTTGCTTGAAGGCAGCGCGGATTTCAAAATCGACCTGGATATCCCCGGTGTCAGTGCAAAAGCCGGCACCCCTACCTGGCTGACGGTCAGCAGCGACCTCGAAGGCATGCTCGTGGACATCCCACCCCCCTTGGGAAAAACAACTGATCAACACCGCGAGTTGCGGGTCAGGCTGCCGCTGGCAGGCTCATCCGAGCATGCCACGCAGATTGAGTTCGACGGCAAACTCAGCGCCGCCATCGCCGCGGACGGACAGCGGGCCGACATCCGCTACCAGCGCGGTACCGCCAGCATGCCCATCGAGCCCGGTTACAAACTCCAGGTCAAACTCGCCGAACTCGACCTCTCGGTATGGCAGGCGCTCGTCGGAAAACTGAACTCGCAGGACACGCCCTCTCCAACCTGGGAGGCCGACATTGAAACCGAGCGTCTGCTGCTCAACGACATTCTTCTGCAACAGGCGAAACTGGACCTCCAGGGCAACAATGATGCCATTGAGGGCAACGTACTCAGCAAGCAACTGGGCGGCTGGTTCAGCTATCCCATGGCCGAGGGGCAGCCGCTGGTGGCGAAACTGCAGAAAGCCTACCTGAGCTATGACACCGACTCAGAGGGAACCGCACAACCTCCGAAGCCGGCCGAAGAACCCGACCCGCGCCAGCTGCCTCCGATACAAGTCAGCTGCGCCGACCTGCGGGTCAACCAGGCAGAATTGGGCAAGGCCCGACTACAAACCACGGCCACGCCGCTCGGTATGCGCATCGAGCAGTTCAGCTTCGACGGCCCGCACGGCAAACTCGATGCCACCGGTGCCTGGATGTGGCGCAAAGGCACGCAACATTCGGAACTGAACGGCGCCATCTCCAGCCCCGACCTGGGCGTACTGCTGCAAAAGCTCGGCTACCCGCGCCACATGCATGACGCAAGCGCGCAGGCTGGGTTCAGGCTGGATTGGCCCGGACACCCGGGGCAGATCCACAAGGTCAGTCTGGGCGGAACCCTCGATGTCAATATCGGCAAGGGACGTCTTGCCGAGGTCGATCCCGGCGTTACCCGGGTGCTCAGCCTCCTCAGCGTGGACGCGCTGACAAGGCGCCTGAAATTCGATTTCGGCGACTTGCTGAAAGAAGGCTACAGTTTCGACCGGATCACCGGGAGCTTCCGCTTCTCCGACGGCAGCGCCCATAGCAACGATTTGCTGGTTAACGGGCCGACAGGCAATATCGAAATCGGCGGACGAATCGGATTGGTAGACCACGAACTTGAACAGCTGGTTAGCGTGACACCTAAACTCGACGCCACGCTACCCATTATTTCCACGCTCGCCGGTGGGCCAATTGCCGGCATTGCCGCGCTGCTGGCACAAGAGCTGATGTCTGATGAAGTCGACCAGATAAACCGTTTCGAATATTCAGTCAGCGGCACCTGGGACGAGCCCAAACTCACAGCGCTGGACAGTGGCGGCGGCCTGTCACGCCTGGTCAACACCCTGAAGGGTGAAGAAACCGAAACAAAGACCCCCCAACAGGAAGAGTTGATCCAGCGCCCGGAAGCCCAAAAGCGTGGCCCGCTCAAACGTCTGCTCGACGTTCTTCCCAAGGGACGGCAGGAACCGCCGGGTGAGGAAAATGATTCTCTACTCGACCCCTGAAAACCGGACACCCGATACTGCTTTCGGTAACATGTAAAGCGTTACACTTCCGATGTCTTACGCCGACAAACACAACACATGAACCAGACATTACCCAAGGCTGCAGCCATTCAGATGGCTTCCGGCACCAACGTAAACGCCAATCTCCTGACCACGGAGAAGCTGCTTGAACAGGCCGCCCGCCAAGGCGCGCAACTTGCCGTGCTGCCGGAAAACTTCGCCTTTCTCGGCGCCAGTTGTACCGACGCGCTTCCCTTGCGTGAACGCCAGGGTGACGGCCCGCTACAGCAGTTCCTCTCGCGCATCGCTTCTCGTCTGGGCATCTGGATCGTCGGTGGCACCATACCGCTGGAAGGCGACGATGCTTCCAAGTGGCGTGCCTCCAGCTTGGTATTCAATAGTGAAGGCAAGGAAGTCGCCCGCTATGACAAGCAGCACCTGTTCGATGTAACCCTGGTTGAATCCGATGAACACTACAACGAATCCGACACCATAGAACCGGGTGACCAAGTGGTCGTCGTCGATACCCCTGTCGGTAAGCTGGGCCTGGCCGTGTGCTACGACCTGCGCTTCCCGGAGCTGTTCCGCGCCATGATGGACAAAGGCACCGAGGTGATCTCCCTCCCGGCTGCCTTCACCGCCGTGACCGGGCGCGCGCATTGGGACATCCTGGTTCGTTCGCGCGCCATCGAGAACCTCTCCTACGTGATCGCCGCGGCACAGGGCGGCTTTCACGTGCAGGGCCGCGAGACCCACGGCCACAGCATGGTGGTCGACCCGTGGGGGAGCGTGCTGGACGAACGTGAGCGCGGCAACGGCTTTGCCATCGGCGCCATCAATCACGAATTCCAACAGAACACGCGACGTAATTTCCCCTGTCTGCAGCACCGCCACCTGTCCTGTCGTTAGGCCTTTCTCATGACCCAAGCCCTGAACCTCGCCCGCGAGACCCTGCTGGACGCGCCCGGTTTGACCGAAGGCGCCCTGTCGCAGGTGATGGACAAGCTGCTCAGCCACCAGGTGGATGCGGCCGACATCTTCTTTCAGTACTCGCGCCTCGAATCCTGGGTACTGGATGACGGCATCATCAAGGAAGGCACTCACAGCATTGAACAAGGTGCCGGCCTGCGTGCGATCAGCGGTGACAAGACAGGCTTCGCCTACACCGACGACCTGATCCTGCCGCAGCTGTTGCATGCCGCCGATGCGGCACGCGCGATCGCCAATGCCGGACAGACTGGCCGCCAGGCAATTGCCTCGCGCAGTGACCTGCCGCAGCTTTACGCGCCTATCAACCCACTCGATTCGCTCAGCGAGAACGACAAGCTGGAGCTGATGCGCAAGCTCGACGCCGAGGCGCGTGCGCAGGACCCGCGCGTGCAACAGGTCACCGTCAGCCTGGTTGCCGCACACGACACCGTGCTGGTGATCAACGACGAGGGTCAATTGGCGGGCGACGTGCGTCCGCTGGTGCGGATGAATGTAAGCGTGATCGTCGAGCAGAATGGCCGCCGTGAACAGGGCAGCAGCGGCGGTGGTGCGCGCCGCGCCCTCGACTTCTTCCTCGAAGAGGAGCGCGCCCTCGGCTATGCGCGTGAAGCGGTACGCCAGGCGCTGGTCAATCTCGAAGCTGTCGACGCCCCGGCCGGCATGCTGCCGGTGGTGCTGGGCCCGGGCTGGCCCGGCGTGCTGCTGCACGAGGCAGTCGGCCACGGACTGGAGGGCGACTTCAACCGCAAAGGCACCTCGGCCTTCTCCGGACGCATCGGTGAACAAGTGGCCTCGCCGCTGTGCACGGTGGTCGATGACGGTACCATGCCTAACCGCCGCGGCTCGCTCAGTGTCGATGATGAAGGCACCCGGACCCAGAACACCGTGCTGATCGAAAATGGCATCCTCAAGGGCTACATGCAGGACAAGATGAACGCGCGCCTGATGGGCCTGCCGGAGACCGGCAACGGGCGTCGCGAGTCCTATGCCCACCTGCCCATGCCACGCATGACCAATACCTACATGCTGCCCGGCGAGCATGACCCACAGGAGATTATCGCCTCGGTCGACAAAGGCCTGTATGCGGTCAACTTCGGCGGTGGCCAGGTGGACATCACATCCGGCAAGTTCGTGTTTTCAGCCAACGAGGCCTACCTGATCGAAAACGGCAAAATCACCGCCCCGGTGAAGGGCGCCACGTTGATCGGCAATGGCCCCGAGGCCATGACCCGCATCAGCATGGTCGGCAACGACCTGGAACTCGATAGTGGCATCGGCACCTGCGGCAAGGAAGGCCAGAGCGTGCCGGTCGGCGTCGGGCAGCCCACCCTGAAGATCGACGAGATGACTGTCGGCGGTACCGCGACATGAGTGCGAACGATATCGGCCAACTGCAACAAGTTGTCAGCGACCTGCTGGCAGAGGCCAAGAAACAGGGCGCCAGCAGCGCCGAGGCCGGCGTGCATGCCCAGCAGGGACTGGACGTGACCGTGCGCCTCGGCGAGACCGAAACCATCGAGCACACCAACGATCATGGCCTCGGCGTGACCGTTTTCTTCGGCAACCGCAAGGGTTCGGCAAACACCACTGACCTCAGTCCCAACGCTGTGCGCGAGACTGTCGCCGCCGCCTGCCGTATCGCCAGGTACACCTCGGAAGACCCGGCGGCCGGCCTTGCCGACCCGGAACTTATGGCCACCAACATCCCGGACCTGGATCTCAACCACCCCTGGGATCTCGACGCCCTGCAGGCCGCCGAGATCGCGCGCGAATGCGAGGATGCCGCGCGCGGCCATGATCAGCGCATCAACAATTCCGAAGGGGCGACCCTACACACCCAGAACAGCCTGTTCGTGTACGGCAACAGTCACGGTTTCATCGGCGGCTATCCGACCACACGTCACAGCCTCAGCTGTGCGGTCCTGGCCGGTGAGGGTGACCAGATGCAACGCGATTACTGGTTCACCAGTGACCGCCTGCCCGAACACCTGCAAAGCGCCGAAGAGGTCGGGATCGAAGCGGCGCAACGCACCGTGGCCCGCCTTGGCGCGCGCAAGATCAAAACCACCGAGTGCCCGGTTCTCTTCAAGGCCGACCTGGCTCCAGGACTGCTGCGCAGCATGATTGGCGCCATTCGCGGCCCGGCGCTGTACCGCAAAGCCAGCTTCCTCCTCGACCAGCTGGGTGAACAGATCTTTCCTGACTGGGTGGTGATCGACGAGGATCCACACAAGCCACAGGGCATCGCCAGTGCACCTTTCGACAACGAAGGTGTCGCCACCACCCCGCGTAAACTGGTTGAAGGCGGCGTGTTACAGGGCTACGTGCTCGACAGCTATTCAGCACGTAAGCTGGGCATGCAAACTACCGGCAATGCCGGCGGCGTGCGCAACGCGCGTATCAGCAGTACCGGTGAGAGCCTGGAGCAACTGCTCAAACGCCTGGACACCGGGTTGCTGGTCACCGAGATGATGGGCCATGGCAGTAACCTGGTCACCGGAGACTACTCGCGAGGCGCGGCCGGCTTCTGGGTGGAAAATGGCGAAATCGCCTTTCCGGTCGAAGAGATCACGGTCGCCGGCAACCTCAAAGAGATGTTCCAGGGCCTACTCGCGGTTGGTGCTGACAACCGGATTCCCGGCAGCATCGATACCGGCTCATGGCTGATCGAGCAAATGACCGTAGCCGGCGATTGATTTGCCGCTGCGAAACGACCGCTAACGCTGGCCTATCGTCCAACAAACACGATCAGTCAAACATCCAGGCCAACGAGAAATAAGCACTGACGGACTCGGCGCCGATATTGCTTGGAGGCGGCGCAAGCCAGGGCACATCGTAACTCTCCTGGTTTGACTTGATGTAACTGAGTTTGGCGCCAACAACCAGGTTCTCATCGATCGCGTAATCCAGCCCGACGCCGGCTTTCCAGATCCAATGATCGTTGGATGTTTTCTGCACGAATCCTGGCGAGTAAGCATCGCTATTGTCGACATTGTTGACTCGGTAGGTCGCGCCCAACCTGCCTACGCCACCTTCAACGTAGGGCAGCCATCGACCATAGCTTCTGCCGATCTGACCCATGATCAGCACCGCGTAATCGATGTCGTAATCGTAAGTGACCGGTGGATCGAACGCGGGTGAAGGGTAGAAGGTCACGTCTTCCGCGCCATCCTCTTCTGCCCACAGCGGCACCTCGATCGCTATCCCCGCGACCAGGTCATTGCCGATGTTCCAGCGGTGGCCGCCGAAAATACCCAATAAAGGGACATCGTCTTCGTCGGTGCTCAGATGGGTAACGTCGCCCTCGGTGTCGAGTTTGCCCTGATTGAATGACACGTAGCCACCAAGGTAACTGCCGCTCCAATCGTACCCCGGTGCCCCCGCCGATGCCGGACCCGCAATGAAGGTGCCGAGAGCCAGACCTGCCAGCAGCCTACCTGCTGCTACAAGTCCGCATGGCAGGAACAAACCGAAGCTCCCATTTGACCTTGCCGGTCCCGTGTAAGAATCAGTTCGCATCACTTCACTCCGCTAGTACCAGGGACAATAACCCTACCAACAGTAGGCAATAAAATCGCACTTATCAAACGCACTGACAGCAACAAAGCGACTTTTCGTCTTTTTCTGCATGTCTGGAAACGATATTTGAAAGCCTACGAACATCAAAATCGTACTGCCGGTGCACTTGTCGGGTGCAAGGATGGAGGTTGACGACGCTTTGCGGGTTTCACCTACACGATAGTTGCTTAAAATAAAGCGGAACTCGGCTACTTTGACTGACACAGGAGTATTCATGCGCCTCCTCCATACCATGTTGCGTACCGGCGACCTGCAGCGATCGATCGATTTCTACACCCAGGTTCTGGGCATGAAACTGCTGCGGCAGAAAGATTACCCGGACGGCAAGTTCACCCTCGCCTTTCTCGGCTACGGCGACGAGGAGGACAACACCGTAATCGAGCTGACCTACAATTGGGGCGTGGAAACGTACGAGATGGGTACCGCCTACGGCCATATCGCCATCGAGGTGGACGACGTGTACGAGGCCGCCGACAAGATCAAGACCATGGGCGGCAAAATCCTGCGCGAGGCAGGGCCTGGCAATGGCGGCACCAGCACCCTGGCCTTTGTCGAAGACCCGGACGGC
>Ga0180435_10003035_pt1 | contig 16972 bp, 19 predicted proteins | sample SS_ome_3_FD_132467 | JGI IMG/M metagenome (GOLD analysis project Ga0180435, IMG submission 132467) | Hypersaline lake sediment archaeal communities from the Salton Sea, California, USA - SS_3_S_1 metaG | ecosystem: Environmental > Aquatic > Non-marine Saline and Alkaline > Hypersaline >...
GATCCCTACATGCACGTCTTCATCGACGCCGGAAACGGCAATGTGCTGGCGTTTTTCGAACTGCCCACCAAACCCGAGATGGGCCGTGACCCGAACACGCCAAAATGGGTGCAACACGTCGCTTTCAAGGTGAAAGATCGCGCTGAACTCATTGAATTCAAGGAGCATCTCGAGAAGAACGGCGTCGAGGTCCTGGGCGTGACCGATCACTCGATCTTCCATTCGATCTATTTCTTCGACCCCAACGGGCACCGCGTCGAACTCGCCTGCCCGGACCCCGAGGAAGAGGCGATGCTGGCCAAGCTCGATGCCGTGAAATGGGATATGCTGGAGGAATGGTCGCGCACCAAGCAAGCGCCGCGCCATGCCGACTGGATGCACAAGAAAGAGCTTTCGGACCTGTAAGGGCAATATCCGGGCGGTCTCACCCGCCCAGGATCGCCGTCACGTAGCCTTGCGTTTCCGCGTAGGGCGGGATGCCGTCATGCTTCACCACCGCCTCGGGGCCTGCATTATAGGCCGCGAGCGCCAGCCGCCATGACCGGAAGCGCTCATACTGCGCGCGCAGATACCGCGCGCCGCCATCGAGGTTTTCGAGCGGATCGTGTGGGTTCACCCCGAGCAGCACGGCGGTGTCGGGCATGAGCTGGGCAAGGCCGATGGCGCCCTTGTGGCTCTCGGCCTTGACGTTCCAGCCCGATTCCTGCTGCACGAGGCGCAGAAACAGATCGGCCGGGATACCATGCCGAAGCGCCGCCTGCTTCGCGGCCTCAAGGTATTCGCCCTTGTATTTGCCGGTGTAACGCGGGATCGCCCCATCGCTGCTGGCGGGGTCGTACTTCGGGGTAAGTCGGGCCGAGTGGCGATATTGGTCGGCCGCGCGTCCGTCGAGCACCTTGAGCGCGTTGTCGAAACTCGACCGACCGGACGACGAGGAAAACAAGGTGTCCGCCGCGACGGGAGCGCCGCTGGCAAGGCTCATGATTGCGGTGACTAAGGCAAGGCGTTTCATGCAAACCCCTGGGACGTGAATGACGGCCAGATTAGACGGTTTTCCCGCGCGCCGCCAGAGCCTCCATCGCCTTGGCCGCCTGCCCGCCTGCCCCTCGGCGGAAATTAACCTTTCCTTCACCGTGGTCGGGTGATGTAACCATGACGACAATTTTACAGATTCGGAGGGGCTCATGGCAGGGTCGGTCAACAAGGTCATTCTGGTCGGAAATCTCGGCCGCGATCCGGAGGTGCGCACTTTCCAGAACGGCGGCAAGGTCTGCAACCTGCGCATCGCCACATCGGAAAGCTGGAAAGATCGCAACACCGGCGAGCGCCGCGAGAAGACCGAGTGGCACTCGGTCGCGATCTTCCAGGAAGGGCTGGTGCGGGTTGCCGAGCAATACCTGCGCAAAGGCTCGAAGGTCTATATCGAGGGCCAGTTGCAAACGCGCAAGTGGCAGGACCAGTCGGGACAGGACCGCTATTCGACCGAAGTTGTTCTGCAAGGATTCGGCGGCACGCTGGTGATGCTCGACGGGCGCAGCGGCGGCGGTGGCGGCGGCGACTACGGCAATGACGGCGGCTACGGCGGCGGCTACGGCGGCGGCTACGGCGGCGACGACATGGGCGGCCCCGGCGCGGGCGGTTCCGGCGGCGGCACAGGTAGCGGCGGCGGCAGCGGCGCAGGCGGCCCCGGCGGCTTCGACGACGAGATCCCGTTCTGATCCCGAACCGCCGCGAAGACTTGCGGCACGGGCGGGCGACCGCCATGTTGAAAGGGCGTGCAGATAACCTGCGCGCCCTTGTCATGCGGGGGTGACGTGATGTCGTGGTCCTTTCCCATAGGCCATCTCTTCGGCAGCGAACTCAGGGTGCATGTCACCTTCTTCCTGCTGATCGCCTGGATCGGCGCGACCGGCTGGTTGCAGGGCGGCCCTGCCACCGCGGCGATCTACATCCTCTATGTTCTCATTCTCTTCGCCTGCGTCATCGCGCATGAATTTGGCCATGCGCTGACCGCCCGGCGCTACGGTATCCGCACACCGGACGTCACCCTCCTGCCGATCGGCGGGCTGGCGCGGCTCGAGAAGATGCCGGAAAAACCGGGGCAGGAAATCATCGTTGCCCTCGCCGGCCCGGCGGTGAACGTGGTGATCTTCCTTGTGCTCGCGCTCATCCTCGGCCCCGCCCGTCTGGCCGAGGTCACCTTCACCGAGATCACCCTCGCCACGCTGCCCGCGCAGGTGGCGGTCCTCAACCTCGTGCTGGCCCTGTTCAACCTCCTGCCCGCCTTCCCGATGGACGGCGGGCGGGTGCTGCGGGCTCTCCTCACGCTCTCGATGGGACGTGCCTCGGCCACCCGCACGGCGGCGACGGCGGGGCAGGTTCTGGCCTTCGCCATGGGCCTCCTCGGACTCGTCGCGGGCAACCCGTTCCTGCTGCTGATCGCCTTCTTCATCTTCATCGCCGCTGGTGCCGAGCGCGCCGACGATGCAATGCGCATGATCGCGCGCGGCATGATGGCGCGCGACGCGATGATCACGGAATACGAATGGCTGCGCCCCGGCGACAGCCTCGACCTCGCCGCCACCACCCTGATCCGCACCACCCAGCATGAGTTCCCGGTGATCGACCCGAACACCGGCCAGCTCGAAGGCCTGCTCACCCGCGCCGGCCTCTACCGCGCGCTCGAAGCCAGCCCGAGGCCGGAGCGGGTGGCGGAGGTGATGGAGCGTGACATGCCCACTGCAGAACTGACCGAGCCGCTCACCACGACGCTCACGCGGATGCAAGGCGGCGCCCCGGCGGTGATGGTGATGGGCCGCGACGGCGCGCTGGTGGGCTACATCACCCGCGAGAACGTGGGCGAATTGATGATCGTGGCGAACGCCCGCAGCAGGTGAGGCGAAACCGGATGCGAAATCCGATGCGGATTTCGGCACGGTTTCCGCTGCGGAAACCGAAGCCACCGATGCCGCGCGCGAGGCGGATGCGGCGCGAGGCGAAATCCGATGCGGATTTCGCGCCGTTTTCCGCGCCGGAAAACGCGCCTAGCGCGCCGCCAGCGCCGCCTCCAGCACCCCGCGCACGACGCCGAGATCGACATCCTCGGCCACGAAGGCCTCACCGATGCCGCGCGCGAGGATGAAGCGCAGTCTTCCCGCCTCCACCTTCTTGTCCTGCGCCATCAGCGCCATCAGCCCGTCAACATCCGGAAGATCGCCCGGAATGTCGGCAAGGTCGCGTTTCATCCCCATCGCCGCGAGATGGGCGCGCAGCCGCGACGGCGCTTCCTGCGCCATCAGCCCGAGGCGGGCGGAGGTCTCGAAGGCCAGCGCGCAGCCGATCGCCACGCCCTCGCCGTGCAACAGCCTGTCGCCGTAGCCGGTGGCGGCCTCCAGCGCGTGGCCGAAGGTGTGGCCGAGATTGAGCAGCGCCCGGTCGCCCTGCTCGGTCTCGTCGCGCGCCACGATATCGGCCTTCATCTGCACCGAACGTCGCACCGCCTCCTGCCGCAGCGCCTGATCGCCCGCCGCCAGCGCCGGGCCGTGGGTTTCGAGCCATTCGAAGAAGTCGAGGCTGCCAAGCCCGCCATATTTCACCACCTCGCCGTAGCCTGCGAGGAAGTCGCGCGGTGCCATCGTGCCGAGCACGCCGATATCGGCCAGCACGAGGCTGGGCTGGTGGAAGGCGCCGATCAGGTTCTTGCCTTGCGGTGAATTGATCCCGGTCTTGCCGCCGACGGAACTGTCAACCTGCGCCAGCAGCGAGGTGGGGATCTGCACGAAGCGCACGCCCCGACGCAGGATCGCGGCGGCAAAGCCCGCCAGATCGCCGATCACTCCGCCGCCGAAGGCCACCACCATGTCGCCGCGCTCGATCCTCTGCGCGATCAGCCATTCGACCACCTGTTGCAGATGGGCCCAGCTTTTCGTTGCCTCTCCCGGCGGCAGCACCAGCGCCTCCGAAGCGATCCCGGCCTCCGCCAGCCCGGCTTCGAGCGCAGGAAGGTGCAGACCCGCGACGCGGGCCTCGGTCACAATGGCCACGCGCTTGCGGGCGAGCAGCGGGGCGATCTGCGCGCCTGCGCCTGCCACCAGCCCCGCGCCGATCCGCACCTCGTAAGCCCGCGCTCCGAGCGCCACCTTCACCACATCCATCAGCGCACCTCCTCGATCACGTCTGGCCGGGTTTTCAGCGCCCGGATCACCTGCCTGGTCATCTCCGGCAAGCTGTAGTCGGGATCGGCCTCAACCACCAGATCGGCCTTGGCGTAGCTCGCCTCGCGCGCGGCGTAGAGCCGGGCGAGCGTGCCCTTCGGATCGGGGGTCTGCAACAGCGGTCGTGTCGGCTTGTGGCGCACCCGCTCCCACAACAGATCGAGATCGGCGCGCAGCCAGACCGAAACCCCCGCCGCGGCGATCGAAGCTCGATTCTCGTCAGACAGGAAGGCGCCGCCGCCGGTGGCGATCACGCGCGGCCCCTCCGCCAGCAGCCGCCGCAGTACCTCCGTCTCGCGGGCCCGGAAAAACGCCTCGCCATCGCGCGCGAAGACCTCCGCGATGGTCATCGCGGCCGCGCGTTCGATCTCGTCGTCGCTGTCGATGAAGGGCACGCCGATCGTCTGGGCAAGGGTCCGCCCGACTGCCGACTTTCCCGCCCCCATCATCCCCACCATCACGATGGGTTTGTTCACCCGGAATGCCAAACCGGCAATGCCTCGCCAAAAATTCACGTCGCGCCGACATGGCGTGACCTCCGAAAGCATGGCATATAGGAAGTGGACGGGCAAAAAAACCTGCGAAACGCAAAGGGGCAACAGAATGATCGGGCGGCTGCTGAAACTGGTGCTGGTTCTGGCAATCCTCGGCGCCATCGGGCTTGTCGCTTTCGCCTACCTCGGCGATCTGGCGCCGCCGCAGAGCCCCCAGACCATGCCGGTGACGCTGGATGCGAACTAAGACGATCGCGCCCCTGGCGGTGGTCCTCGGCCTCGCTGCCGCGCCAATCGGCGCGCAGGACGCCGGTGCGCCGATGTCGGCGATCGACTGGCTCTCCGATAGTGTCGCCACCCCGGCCCCGGCGCCCGTCGCTCCGGCCGAACCGGCCGTTTCGCCTGGGCCGCCACTGGCCCCGGTCACCGTCTCGCCGCTCGATTCCGAGGACCTGCGCCCGGACGCAATCGGCATTCTTTCTCCCGCCGTCACCGGCCTGCCCGCCGATCTCTGGGGCAACTCGCGCGCCGAAGACATCGTCCGCCGCATCCGCGCCGAGCGCACCGAAACCCTGCCCGCGCTGCAGGCGTTGTTCAACACCTTGCTGCTCGCCGAACTTGCGCCGCCGCGCGACGCCAGCGCCGACGGCCGCTCGATCTTCTTCGCCAGGGTCGACAAGCTGCTCGAAATGGGCGCGCTCGATCAGGCCGGCGCCTTGCTGGACCGCGCCGGGATGGAGGATCCGGAAGTCTTTCGCCGCCGCTTCGACGTGGCGCTGCTGACAGGCGAGGCACAACCGCTGTGCGAGAGCCTGACGGAGCTTCCGGGCCTGTCACCAAGCTATCAGGCGCGGATCTTCTGCCTTGCGCGCGCGGGTGACTGGACAGGCGCGGAGCTTCTGCTCGGCACCGGCGCGGTGCTGGGGTTGATCGGCGAGGACGACGCGGCGCTCTTCGCCCGGTTCCTCGATCCCGAATTGTTTGAAGGCGAGCCGTCCCTGCCAAACCCGGTGCAGCCCTCGCCGCTGACCTTCCGGATGTATGAGGCGATTGGCGAGCCGATCCCCACCGCGGGATTGCCGCTCGCCTTCGCCCATTCCGACCTGAACGAAGATACCGGCTGGAAGGCCCGCATCGAAGCGGGCGAGCGCCTCGCGCGCACCGGCGCGGTTTCCGACAACCAGCTCCTGGGGCTCTATACCGAGCGCCGCGCGGCCGCCTCCGGTGGGGTATGGGAGCGGGTGGCGGCGATTCAGGCGCTCGAATCACGCCTCGACATCGACGACCGGGCCGGCGTTGCCCAGGTTCTGCCGCGCGCATGGGCCGCCCTGAGCGCCGCGCGGGTCGAAGTGCCCATCGCGCGCATTCACGGCCCGAGGCTGCACGCAATGGGACTGCCCGGCGCATCCGGTGAGATCGCATTCCGGATGGCCCTGCTTTCCGATGACTATGAGGAAGCCGCCCAATCGGATGTGCCCGATACGCCGCTCGATCTCCTGCTGGCAGGCGTGGCGAAGGGAGCGGTAGCGGGATTCGCCGCCCCTGACGCCCGCGCCCGCGCCGTGATCGAGGGGTTTTCCGCCACCCGCGCCCCGGCTCGTCTGGCCTCGCTTGTTGAAGGCAACCGCCTCGGCGAAGCGATCCTGCGCGCGCTCGCGCTGTTCGACGAAGGCGTCGATGGCAATTTCGACAAGGTGACCGATGCGCTGGCGCTGCTGCGTGCGGTCGGGCTGGAAGACACCGCCCGGCGCGCGGCGCTGGAATACCTGATCCTGGACCGGCGCGGATGAGCGCGGGCGGCGAGGCCGGGCGCTGGATTTCCGCCTTTCTGGAGGCGCAGGCCGCAGAGCTTGACGCCGCGCGCAACACGCTGCTGGCTTACGGGCGCGACCTGAAGGATTTCGCCAGGTTTCTCGACCGCAAGGGGCTTGGACCTGCCACCGCAGCGCGAGAGGATATCGAGGCCTGGCTGGTGGACTGCGCGGCACAGGGCCTGGCCGTGTCCACCAGGGCACGCAGGCTTTCGGCGGTGAAGGGGCTTTACCGGTTCGCCTTCGAGGAAGGCTGGCGCGCCGACAACCCGGCCTTGCGCATCAGTGGTCCCGGCAAGGTGAAGTCATTGCCGAAGACCCTGAGCGAAGACGAGGTTTCCCGCCTGATCGACGCGGCGAAGGGACACGGTCGCACCCCCTCTGAGCGCGCCCGCAACGCCTGCCTGATGGAACTGCTCTATGCCACAGGCATGCGGGTGAGCGAGCTTGTCGGCCTGCCGGTGGCCGCCGCGCGGGGCGATCCGCGCATGCTTCTGGTGCGCGGAAAGGGCGGCAAGGAACGCCTCGTGCCGCTTTCCGTCCCGGCACGTGCCGCGCTTTCTGACTGGTTGAAGATTCGCGACGAAGCCGAGGAAAAGGCGCGTGAAAAAGGCATCAAAGCCTCTCCCTTCCTGTTCCCCTCGACAGGCAAGGAGGGGCACCTCACCCGGCACCGCTTTCATGGGTTGATCAAGGAATTCGCCGTCGCTGCCGGGGTCTCGCCACAGGCGGTCACGCCGCACCGGCTGCGCCACGCCTTCGCCACCCACCTGCTGGCCCATGGCGCCGATCTGCGCGCGATCCAGACCCTGCTCGGCCATGCCGATGTTTCGACCACCGAGATCTACACACACGTGCTCGACGAACGCCTCAAGGCACTGGTGCTGGAACATCACCCGCTGGCCGGGAAAGACTGAGCCAAGGCGCTCTCAGCCCGCCGGGCCGGTCCCGTAGAGCACTTTCGCGCGCTCCTCGAAGGCGCGCACGATCCGCTGCATCGCCTCGTTGAACACCACGCCGATGATCTTTTGCAGCACCGCGTTGCGGAACTCGAAATCGACATGGAAATCCACCTCGCACCCGCCATCGACATCGCGAAAACGCCAGCGGCTGCGCATGTGTTTGAACGGGCCGTCGAGATATTCGATATCGAGCCCCAACCCGGGCTCGTCGAGCACCACCTGGCTGCCGAACTTCTCACGAAACACCTTGAAGCTGACCACGAGATCGGCCTCCATGAGCTGGGTGCCGTCGCGGTGCGGGGTGACCGAACGGATGCGCGCCGCCGCGATCCAGGGGATGAACTCGGGGTAGCGCAGCACGTCCGCCACCAGGTCATACATCTGGCGGGCGGTATAGGGCATCCGGCGGATCTCGGAATGTGTCGGCATCTTGCCCTTTCCTAGCGGCTCTGGGCGCGCTAATCCCATATCCGGGAGCCGGGATGCAAGGGGGCCAGAATGCCAACGCGGCCATATGTCATAGACGAGATGATCTCGGCCAAGACCATCGCCGCGCGCGTCGAGGCGCTGGCGAAGGAGATCCACGACACCTTCAAGGGCACCGACAAGCTCGTGGTGGTGGGGCTGCTGCGCGGCTCCTTCGTGTTCATCGCCGATCTCGTGCGCGAGATCGACCTGCCGGTGGAGGTGGATTTCATCGAGGCAAGCTCCTACGGAGATTCGACGGAATCGAGCCGGGAAGTGCGTATTCTCAAGGATTTGCGCGGCGAAATTCATGACCGCGACGTGCTGGTGGTGGAAGATATCGTCGATACCGGCTACACCCTGCGCCACGTTGTCGGCCTGCTCAAGGCGAAGGGTCCGTCGCGGCTGCGCACCATCGCCCTGCTCGACAAGCCCACGCGCCGCGAGGTCGATATCAAGGCCGACTGGATCGGCTTCCAGATCCCGGATGAGTTCGTCGTCGGCTATGGCATCGACTTCGCCCAACGCAACCGCAACCTGCCCTATATCGGCGCCGTGCGCTTTCTGGCCGAAGAATGAACATCAACCCCCGCCATTTCCTGCGCATGGCCCGCTGGGCACACCGCCCACCGGGAGAAAAGCGCGTCAAGCTGGTGCTCGCAGTGATCGCCATCGCGCTGGCGATCTGGGGGCTGGAGCGGGTGTTCGGCTCGCCCGAGTGGATGCGGATCGACAGCACGCCCAAGGGCCGGATCAACCGCTAGCCAGGCCGAGCCAACGCGCACTTTCCTGCCTGAGCGCCGCCAGCAGCATCTCGCGCACAACCCGGATGCGTGGCACATCGACCATGTCGGCGTGGCTCGCCACCCATAGATCGACTGACATTTCCGGCATCGCCCCCCTGAGCCGCACGAGGCGCGCGTCGCCGTCGCCGACCACGCAAGGCAAAACCGCGCGCCCCTGTCCCGCCGCCGCCATTTCGCGCAGCACGAGAAAGCTGTCGCTCCAGCCCGAAATCTGCGCTCGCGGGATCGTCTCGGCCATCCACGTCGCCGCGCGCACCCGCGCGATCGGGCCGCTCAAACCCAACCACATCGCCTCGCCCCCTGGTGCGGCATAGACCCCGAACCCCATCCGGGCGGCCACCTCGCCGACCAGTTCCTCGGGTAATTGCTCGGCGGGACGAACCGCGATATCGGCATCCATGCGGGCAAGATCGGCATGCTGGTTCTGTGCACTGAGTTCGATCCTCAGCCCTTCGGCACCGGCTTGAAGGCGGGCGATGATCGGCGGCAGGATCGTCTGGCAAATCGAATCCGTCGAGGTCACCCGCACCACGCCTGCAAGCGGCGCCCGCGCCGCGGTCAGCGCCCGTTCCACCCCGAGCGCCGCCTCCTCCATCGCCCGCATCGCGGCCAGAACCCGAGACCGGTGCGGCGCGATCCGGTAACCGCGCGCGCTACGCTCGAAGATCATAACCCCAAGCCGTTCCTCGAAGCCGGTAACCCGGCGCAGCACGGTCGCGTGGTTCACCCCGAGAGACCGGGCCGCCGCCGACAGTGAGCCCTCGCGCGCAACCGCCAGCACGTAGCGGATATCATCCCAATCCATCCCTTGCATATTTGCACATAACCTTTGCAACATTTCTAAGTTCACAGCGAAAATCTAACAGATAGGCTGGATCCCATCCACCGCTTCCCGATTCTCGACAAAGTTGAAAGGACATTTCCATGCACATCCCCCGTTCCCTTCTGGCTGGCCTCCTTGGCGCCACGCTCGCCGCCGCTTCGGTCGCCGCCGCCTCTGCCGATCCCTCGCCTGCGGTCAAGGCGCGGCAGGCCCAGATGCAGCTTTACGGCTTCAACCTCGGCACGCTCGGCGCAATGGCACAAGAAAACATGCCCTATGATGCCGCGGTGGCTTCGGTCGCCGCCAAGAATCTCGCCGCGCTCACCCAACTCGATGGGTCGCTGCTCTGGCCTGCGGGTTCGGATATCGACAGCATCGAAGGCACGAGGGCGCTGCCGGAAATCTGGACGAACTTCTCCGATGTCGTCGCAAAAGCCCAGGCGGTGCAGGGCGCCGCCGAAGCCATGGCCGACGCCGCCGGCACAGACCTTGCCAGCCTTCAGGCCGCCATGGGTCCGCTCGGCGCCGCCTGCGGCGCCTGCCACAAGGCCTACCGCGCCCCGGAGTAAGCTCACTTTTCCGTGCGTTCGAGGCACGGTGGATGGCGATCCTGCCGCCCTGCGCTAGGCTCTGACCCACCACGTCCAGGGCGGCATTCCGGTGCCGCCCCGTCGGTATCAACAGGAGGTTTCCATGCGCCGTTGGCTGATCCGCCTCGTCTTGCTCGCCCTCGCCCTTGTCGTGGCGGGGCTATGGATCACGCGGCCCAAATCCGACGGGCCGGAGGTTCTGGCGGGGCTGTCGGGCGACCTGGCGCGCGGCGAAGTGGTGTTCACCGCCGCCGGTTGCGCCTCCTGCCACATGGCTCCCGAGGCCGAGGGCGACGCCCGGCTGGTGCTCGCGGGTGGGCAGCGCTTTCCCTCGCCCTTCGGCAGCTTCACCGCGCCCAACATCAGCCCGGATCCGGGCGCAGGGATCGGCGGTTGGAGCGCGCTCGATCTGTGGAACGCGATGCACCACGGCACCTCGCCCGAGGGGCGGCATTACTACCCCGCCTTTCCCTATGCCTCCTATATAAGGATGACGCCGCAGGACGTGGTCGATCTGCACACCTACCTGCAAACCCTGCCTGCCGATCCCACACCCTCGGCAGCGCACGCGGTGCCCTTCCCGTTCAACATCCGCGCGAGCCTCGGCGGCTGGAAGCTGCTGTTCCTGCGCGAGGGCTGGGTGATGGACGGTGACCTCAGCCCGGAAGAAGCGCGCGGCCGGATGCTGGTGGAAGCGATGGGCCATTGCGCCGAATGCCACTCCCCGCGCAACGCGCTCGGCGGCGTGAAAACCGGGGCGGACTGGCTCACCGGCGCGCCGAATCCGGCAGGCCGCGGCTCTTTCCCCGACCTCACGCCCCCGGCGCTCGACTGGTCGCGGGCAGAACTGGTGGAATATTTCACCTCCGGATTCACCCCCGACTACGACGTGGCAGGCGGTCATATGGCCCATGTGGTGGAAAACCTCGCCCACCTGCCCGAAAGCGACCGCGAGGCGATCGCGGCTTACCTGGGACGCCTGCCGCTCGCAGGAAACTGACCGCTGCGGCGCCATTCGTGTTACCCTCCCTGAACCATTCAGGGAGAAACGATCATGATCAAGCTTGCCGTCGTGCAGGAGCCGCCGGTTTATCTCGATATGGAACGCTCCCTGGAGAGGGCCACCGACCTGATCGCCAAGGCGGCGGCGGCAGGCGCGCGCCTCGTGGTATTCCCCGAGGTCTGGCTGCCGGGGTACCCGACCTTCGTCTGGCGCCTCTCCCCCGGCAAGGACATGGGCAAGACCGACGAGTTATTCGCCCTCACCCAGGCCAATTCGGTCGATCTCTCGCGCGACGGCCTCGCGCCCTTGCGCTCGGCGGCGAATGAACATGGCGTGGTGATCGTTCTGGGCTACCAGGAGATCGACGGCGCGGTGTCCGGCTCGACGCTGTTCAACGCCTGCGCGATCATCGACGCCGACGGGCGGATCGCCAACAACCACCGCAAACTGATGCCGACCAATCCCGAACGCATGGTCTGGGGCTTCGGCGACGGCGCGGGCCTCAACGTGGTTGAAACCGCGGTGGGCCGGATCGGCGCGCTGATCTGCTGGGAAAACTACATGCCCCTCGCCCGCGCGGCGCTCTATGCCCAGAACATCGACATCTACGTCGCGCCAACATGGGATTCGGGCGACACCTGGCTTGCCACGATGCAGCACATCGCCCGCGAGGGGGCCTGCTGGGTGATCGGCTGCGCCACGTCGCTGGAGGCGCGCGACATCCCCGAAAGCCTGCCGCACCGCGAGATCCTGTTTCCCGACCCGGACGAATGGGTCAACCCCGGCGACGCGGTGGTCTACAAACCTTTCGGCGGGGTCCACGCCGGGCCGAAGCGGCGCGAAAAGGGGCTTCTGCTGGCGGAGATCGATCCGGGTGCCGCAAAAGCCTCGCGGCGCAAGTTCGATGTCGCGGGGCACTACGCCCGCCCCGACGTGCTCTCCCTCACGGTCGACCGCAGCGCGCATCGCCCGGTGCACTACGTCTGATCGCTGTCATGGCGTGATGCGCGGGGGGCGCGGCGCTTGTCCCATGCCTCTCTCACCGCCCGAGCCTGCCGGGTGCGGGCGGTTTCCGAGGCGGAAACCGAAACGATTTCCGCTGCGGAAATCGTGCCGAAATCCGCAGCGGATTTCGCCCCTAGCCCTGGCCGAGCTTCGCCATCCGGTTCTCGCGCAACCGGGCGAAATCGTCGCCCGCGTGGTAGGAGGAGCGGGTGAGCGGCGTGGCCGAGACCATCAGGAACCCCTTGCCGAAGGCCGCCTTCTCGTAGGCCTTGAACTCGTCCGGCGTGACGAAGCGGTCCACCGCGTGGTGTTTCGGCGTCGGCTGGAGGTATTGGCCGATGGTGAGAAAGTCGATGTCAGCGGCGCGCATGTCGTCCATCACCTGCATCACGCCCTGGCGGTCTTCGCCCAGCCCCACCATGATACCCGACTTGGTGAACATCGAAGGATCCAGTTCCTTGACCCGCTGCAGCAGCCGCAGCGAATGGAAATAGCGCGCGCCGGGGCGCACTTCCGGGTAGAGGCCGGGCACGGTCTCAAGGTTGTGGTTGAACACGTCCGGCCGCGCGTCAACCACCGTCTCCAGCGCGTCAGGCCCGCATTTGAGGAAATCGGGAGTGAGGATCTCGATCGTGGTATCGGGGCTGCGCTGACGGATGGCGCGGATCGTCATCGCGAAATGCTCCGCGCCGCCATCGTCGAGGTCGTCGCGGTCGACAGAGGTGATCACCACGTGGTTCAGCCCCAGTTTCTGCACCGCGTCGGCCACCCGGCCCGGCTCGAACACGTCGAGCGTCTGCGGCTTGCCGGTGGCGATGTTGCAGAAGGTGCAGCCCCTGGTGCAGATCTCGCCCATGATCATCATCGTGGCGTGGCCGTGATTCCAGCACTCACCGACGTTGGGGCAGCCGGCCTCTTCGCAGACCGTGGCGAGACCATGCTCGCGCATGATCTTGTGGGTTTCCGCGTAGCCCACCCCGCCCGGCGCGCGCACGCGGATCCAGTCGGGCTTCTTCGGCTGGGCGTTGTCGGGCCGGTGGGCCTTTTCGGGGTGACGGCCTTCCGGCGTCTTGAGATCGCGCATGCAAGATACCTCCGTTCGTTCCCATATAACGGCTTGCGCGGGCTTGTGACAGTCAAAGGCGCGAAAGCGTGATATGCGCGCGGCGCAGAGCTTCCGACGCGCCTCAGCCCGCCTTCGCGCGAGACGACAACGCCGCCCCCGCCGTTGCCAGCACCTCGGCGAGATCGAGAAACCATCCATCCGGCCCACCCAGATCGCGCCGCACCAGCCCGACCACCCGCATCGGCTCGGGTTCGGCGAAGCGCATCACGGCCATCCCCGGCGTGCCCGGAACCTCGGTGGCATGGGCGATCTCGGGCAGGAGCGTCTGGCCGAACCCCGCGGCCACGAGGCCGCAAAGCGTGCGCAGCGAGGACGCGCCAAGGTCAACCCGCGTGGCCGGACGCCGGGTCCCGCAGATCTCGAGCGCCTGGTCCGCGAGGCAATGGCCTTCATCGAGCAGCAGGAGGTGCGAGGGGTTCAACTCGGTCGGGCGTGGAACATCCCCGGCCTCGCGCATCTCGGCCACATGGTCGGCGCGCGCGGCCAGCAGGAAGCGGTCTTCGAACAGTGGATGCTCAACCAAGCCGTCCACCCCGGATGGCAACGCGATCACCGCCGCGTCGAGCAACCCTTCGGCTATTTCGTCGAGCAATATCGCGGTCTGCGCTTCCCGCAGCCGTAAATCGAGCGTGACATCGCGCGCGCGCAAGCCCGGAAGCGCCTCGGGCAAGAGATAGGGCGCGACGGTGGGGATGATGCCGAGCTTCAGCCGCCCGTGCAGCCCGTCCCGCCAGCGCGCGCCTGCCTCCATGCGCTCGATCTCGGCCATGATCCGGCGCGCCGAGGCGAGCACCTCCTGCCCACCCGGCGTCAGCCGGAAGGCGCGGTCGCTTCGATCTATCAATGTTGTGCCAAGGCGCTCTTCGAGTTCGCGGATCTGGGTCGAGAGCGCGGGCTGGGTCACATGGGCACGCGCCGCGGCGCGACCGAAATGCCGCGTTTCGGCGAGAGCGATGAAGTAGGACAATTGCCTGAGGGTGATATTCATAACGTCAGATTATCGTCTGCGCGCCCGGCAGCAAGACCGTCAAGCCTTCGCAAGACGAAAAGGCCGCCTCGGGGGGCGGCCTTTCGACAAATCACCTGCGGCCTTTCCGCCTGGGCTATTCGGCCGCTTCCGGCGCATCGCTGCGGGCGCCATTGTCCGATCCGTCGCCCTCGCCACCGGCCGCGTCCTGCGTCGGTTTGGCCTTGGGTTTGCGGCTGCGGGTGGTCTTGCGCGGCTTGGCTTCGGGAGTTTCCACCAGCCCGCTGTCGGCGTCCGACCCGCTGTCGATCACCTCCGCCTGGGGCGCGCTGCTGTCCTGCTGGGGCTTGCTTTCGTCGCGCCCGCGGTCGTCACGGTCACGCTGCTTTTGCTGCTGCTGCTGGCGATCGCGGTTCTGCTGTTCGGCCTGCTGGCGTTTCTCCTCGGCGTCGCGCTGGGCTTCGCCAAGCAGCCGCGTATAGTGCTCGGCGTGTTGCTGGAAGTTTTCCGCCGCCACCCTGTCGTTGCCAAGAAAGGCATCGCGTGCAAGCTGGGAATACTTGTCGATGATCTGCTGCGGCGTGCCGCGCACCTTGCCCTCGGGGCCGGAACTGTCGAACACCCGGTTGAGATTGTTGGCAGGCGAGCGATTGTTGCTGCGCGACTTGCCACGCGAACGTGATTTGGATGGTCTCATGAACTCTTGTTTCCAGCCTTTTCTTGGCTCTTGGCGGGACCGGCTGCACTTGGCGCCGCGCTGATATCCCATCTTTTGGCTTGCCCGTGACAGGCAATCGATCGACTGCGCCCTGTCACTGCCCCCGTATATGCACGCTCAAGCCGTGCTGACAAGGGAAAAACGAAAAACCGGCGCGCCTGTGCCGATCCGTGATGTCGCAGGGCAACAGGGCATTTCGGACGGCCTCAGGTGCACGGCCTCAGAGGCGCAGCCCCCTTACGATCCGGTCGCGCCCGTCAAGATCGGGGAGCACTTTGACGTCGGAAAGCCCGGCGGCGAGAAACATTGCCGCCACCTCGGCGCCCTGCGTCGGCCCGATCTCGACCAGAAGCCGCCCGCCCGGCGCAAGCCGCGCCCGCGCCCCCGCCGCGATGGCGCGGTAGGCTTCGAGCCCGTCACCGCCCGGCGTGAGCGCCATTTCGGGATCGTGGTCGCGCACCTCCGGGTCGAGCCCCGCCATTTCCCCGGCGGCGATATAGGGCGGGTTCGACACGATCAGGTCGAAGCGGGCGTCGATCCCGGAAAACCAGTCGGCCTCGATCAGCGTGAGCCGGTCGGCAACCCCGAGATCCTCGGCGTTGGAGCGCGCCACGATCAGCGCCTCGGGCGACAGATCGCTCGCCAGCGCCTCGGCCTGCACCCACTCGGCCAGCAGTGTGACCGCGAGAATGCCCGAGCCGGTGCCCAGATCGAGCAGCCGCGCGGGCGCCGGGCCGGCCAGCGCCTCGGCCACCAGGGTTTCGGTTTCCGGCCTTGGATCAAGCACATGCGGGGTGATCCTGAAGTCGCGCCCCCAGAACATCCGCCGCCCGATGATGCGGCTCACCGGCTCATGATCAAGCCTGCGGTGCAAGAGCGCCTCGTAGCGTGCCATTTCCTCCGCGCTCACCTCGCGGTCGGCCTCCAGGGTGAGCCGGTCGGCGGGGATGCCGAGCGCATGGGCGAGCAGCGCCCGGCTGTCGCGCCCCGATTGCCCCATGCCGCCGAAGCCCAGAAGCCCGGTGCCCTTGCCCAATGCCTGCGTCAGCCTCATGCGTCCATCTCCGCCAGTTGTTGCGCCTGATCGGTCTCGGTCAGCGCGTCGATGATCTCGTCGAGGTCGCCCTGCATCACCTCGCCGAGCTTGTAGAGCGTCAGCCCGATACGGTGATCGGTGAGGCGCCCTTGCGGGAAATTATAGGTGCGGATGCGCTCGGAGCGGTCGCCGGAGCCGACCTGCGCCTTACGGTCGGCGGCGCGGGCATCGGAGGCCTTCTGGCGTTCGAGATCGAACAGCCGCGATTTCAGCACCTGCATGGCGATCTCGCGGTTGCGGTGCTGGCTCTTCTCCGAGCTTGTCACCACGATGCCGCTGGGCAGGTGGGTGATCCGCACCGCCGAATCGGTGGTGTTGACGTGCTGGCCGCCCGCCCCGCTCGCGCGCATCGTGTCGATGCGAATATCGTTCGGGCCGATCGCGATATCCACGTCCTCGGCCTCGGGCAGCACCGCCACGGTGGCCGCGGAGGTGTGAATCCGCCCGCCCGATTCGGTTTCCGGCACGCGCTGCACCCGGTGCACCCCGCTTTCATACTTGAGCCGGGCAAACACGTTTTCGCCGGTCACATGGGCCACCAGTTCCTTCACCCCGCCCAGTTCGGTGAGTTGCTCCTCGATCACCTCGAAGCGCCAGCCCCTGCGCTCGGCGTAGCGCTGATACATCCGCATGAGATCGCCCGCGAAGAGCGCCGCTTCCTCGCCGCCGGTGCCGGGGCGGATCTCGACGATCGCGGGCCGCGCGTCGGCCTCGTCGCGCGGCAGGAGCGCCAACCGCATCGCCTGTTCGGCCTCGGGCAGCCGGGCATTGAGCCGGGGCAGTTCCTCCTCGGCCAGCGCCCGCATCTCGGGATCGGAAAGCATCGCCTCGGTCTCGGCGATGTCACCGATCAACTGGCGATAGGCTGCAATCTGCTCCACCACCGGCTTGA
>Ga0180435_10003036_pt1 | contig 16968 bp, 13 predicted proteins | sample SS_ome_3_FD_132467 | JGI IMG/M metagenome (GOLD analysis project Ga0180435, IMG submission 132467) | Hypersaline lake sediment archaeal communities from the Salton Sea, California, USA - SS_3_S_1 metaG | ecosystem: Environmental > Aquatic > Non-marine Saline and Alkaline > Hypersaline >...
CCCCGAATACACGGAGCGCGTGCAGGGCGACGGCGATGCCCCAGCCCAGCAGCGGCCAGTAGAACCACAGGCTGTCCGGCGAGGTCAGCAGATTGATCGTGCACAACAGCAGGTTGACGAGGACGTACACGATCAGGTGGACATAGAACCCTCTCAATGCCTCGACTCTCTTTTTCGCGCTCTGGTAACGGTTCTCTTGAGTAATCATTGTTCTCTCCTTGCGGGTGCCATCCACGGCGACGTCGTCGCCGTAGGATTTGCGAAAGCCTTTCACTTGAATGACTGTGTTCTTCAGAGGATATGACCTCCTGGCTAGTCCTCTTGCTGGAGGGCAGCGATGGCCAGCGCAGCCAACCCAACACCGAGCAGCGTTACCTGGGTGTCAGCGTCTGCCACACCCGGGATGAATCCCATGACGATGCTGGAAACGGACATGCCGACGGCAACGGCTTTTAGGAGGAGACGCGTGATTCTTGCGATTTCCGGTTTGTTCATTTCGACCTCTCCTTTGTCTTCTCTATTGGACTATGCCTTGGACTGAGCCAAGCTCTAGACCTGACTACCCAACCGGTCACGCTACGCCCATATCATAGCAGTAGGATGGTATTAGTGTCATACCCCAAAAGCGCTACTCTGGGTGGTAATCTCTTCCAATAGGCCAGCAAGTCGCACCACTTGTGTGCCTCTCCAGATACCCGAAGACAGTACTGGGTTTGTCTGACTCTTCTACAGATTGAGGGGGCAATCCAAAACGGGCCTCACAAAGAGGCCCGTTCGTTCTCGTTCTTGTTTGTGTATCGCCCATGCGAGTGGTAGGCGCCAGGCGGTCAGGAGGTTGGCAAAATCCCCAAAGCCCTGCCCCTGGCAACTGCTTCCGTCCGACTGTGGACATCAAGTTTGCCATAGATGTTGCGGGTGTGGGCCTTGATTGTGTGTTGTGAAAGGAAGAGCCTGGAAGCAATCTCTTGATTGGTCAGCCCTTCGGCGATGAGTTGCAATACTTGGATTTCGCGTTCGCTGAGCGGTTCAATCAATTCAGATTGAGGGATTTTTGATGATGAGGGAGTTTTTTCCGGTTCGACAATGGCGAATGCCGCCAACAACCGGCGGACGTAATCTGGGGCAATCCCGCGTTTGAGAGCTTTGTAAAGCAGGCCCGCCATCGGCGGACCTTCATCCACAAAGACGCGGATGAAACCTTCCGGCTCAGCGAGGTTGAGGGCTCGCTCCAGCGCAGTCATCGCTCGGGCAGTATCGTCCCTGGCTTGAAAGGCCAACGCCTGGAGCAACAGGACCTCGATCACTCTCGATGTACGTCCCCCCGCTTCTGTAGCCTTTAGCAGGCGCTGCAACAGCCCGGCTGTTTCAGCCAACCGCCCTTGAGCAATCAGGATACGGGCCAGCGCCATATATTCCTTCTCATTCATATCGGCGGGATCGCTCTCTGTGCCCAGCTCACGTTCTTCCACCCACTGAGATGCAGCGTCCAGCATATCTTGTGCCAGCCATATCCGTGCTTGCCACGCTGCCATCAGGTTGGTGATCCAAGGAGGCATATGGTATTCTCGAGCAATATCCTCTGTCCTTTGGACGATCTCTTGAGCTCCGGACAGATCCCCTCTGGAGAACAATACTCTCACCAGGCACACATAGCTCCAGTCGGTTGACATCACGTCCTTGCCACGCTCTGTCAGTTCTGCGCCTTTGGTTGCTTGCTCGAGTGCCTCATCCAGATTGTCTTGTTCGGCCAGCGCCTCGCCCCATATCGCCAATAGGCAGCCTGCAGCCGCCACGTGCGACATACCGATCTTGTAGGCAAGCTGCAACTGTTGCTGGCAAACCTCTATCATCCGCTCTAGCCGCCCCTGTGTTCTCAAGGTAGCGGCCAATTTCAGACCCGCAATGAGGATCATGTAGGTGTTACCGACTGCCTTGCTCGCCGCCAATGCCTCCACTCGGGCCTGGTACGCAGCCGCCACATTGCCGGAGAAGCCGTACGCGTCCCCCAAAGAAACGGTCGCAGCGCTGCGCCAGATCAAGTCTTGCTCAGGCAGGCATGCAAGCGCCTGGCGCGCGTACTTGTGGATCCCTTGCACATCGCCCCTATAGCCAGCCAAAAAGGCCCGAATAGTGGCGACTCTACCTCGAATCCTTTCTTGGTCAGGGTCAGGCGACTGATCGCGCTCTATCGGCGAAACGCTGGTGGTCAGATCAGCGCTGGTGTCAAGTGCCCTCTCTGCCGCCTATAGACTCTGTTCCGCCGAGTCCTGTTGGCCACTGGCAAACAGATTCCAGGCGTAAAGGATACAGAGATCTGGTTTGGAGAACAGCAACTCTGTGGGCAACTCTGTTAGCCAGAGCTGTAGTCTGGTGTGCTCACCGTGTTGCCAGAGAGTATCAGCGTGTTCCCCTATCAGGCGTGTTGTCCGCTCGTAATCCTCGGCATGCAGCGCATGCTCTATTGCCTCATCGGTGAACCCGTTCTGCTCGAACCACTCACTGGCCCGGATGTGCAATGTTGACACCTGCTCCAATTGGGATTGGCGCAGGTGTTGTTGCAGCAAATCGGAAAAGAGATGGTGATACCGGTACCAACGCCGCTCCTCATCCAGCGGGATGATGAACAGGTTGGTACGTTCTAGCATTTCTAGGATCGCCTGACCGCTTGTGGTGAGCTCAGTCGAACCGTTGCCCTGACCCGTGTCCTTACAGGATGCTCCGCGAACCGCGTCGCACAAGGAGCCGGTCAGCCGGTCGAGAACGGACGTTTGCAGCAAGAACCTCTGGACGCTTTCGGACTGCCGCTCCAGGACTTCTTGGATCAAATAGTCTAGCACATAGCGATGACTGCCGGTAAAGGACTGAATGAAACCAGTCGTATCCCTGCTGCCCTGCACCGAGATGGCAGCCAATTGCAGTCCGGCAATCCAGCCCTCGGTACGGGCCTCTAGCGCAGAGATATCGTCTGCTGACAGATTCAAGCCCATGGCCTGGTTGAGAAAGGCGGCAGCTTCAGAAGAGGTAAACCGCAGATCCTCAGCACGCAGTTCGGTCAGCTGGCCCCGCGCGCGCAATCGGGCCAGGGGCAGAGGCGGATCCTCGCGGGTGGCGATGACCAGGTGCATATCTGGTGGCAGATGCTCGAGCAGAAAGGCAATCGCGTCGTGAATCGACTCCGTCTCGATCAGATGATAGTCGTCGAGGACGAGGACAATCGGGTCGGCGAATGCGGCAAGCTCGTTGATCAGAGCAGTGAGGATGGCTTCGGCCGGCGGCGGCTGGGGGCTCTAGAGTGTACTCAACACACCTTTCCCGATGTCGGCCTCAATGGTCTGCAAAGCAGCGATCAAGTAGGCCAGGAAGCGGGTCAAATCGTTGTCGCTCTCGTCGAGCGAGAGCCAGGCGATGGCAATGGGTGATGAAGCACCACCCATTGCATGGACCCATCCACTGACCAGCGTCGTCTTGCCAAAGCCGGCCGGGGCGGAGACGAGGATCAGCTTGCGATGCATGCCCGCGTTCAGCCGCTCAATCAGGCGGGGACGCGGCACCAGTTCGGGCCTGGTGGCGGGGATATAGAGTTTGGTTTGCAGGAGTGGTGTAGCCACGTCTGCGGTCCTCAGCGTTGCGGAAGGAATGAACTGAACGCTCTGATTGTACTGCTGATCGAAACAATGGGCAAGCCCCGATGCCTATGTAAAGTGATCCATACGGAAGCAGTCGGAGGCCGGTGGGACTGATTCGACACACAGAGGACCGGAGCAGAGCACGTTGAGCCAAACGCGTTTGACAAGAGGAACCGACCCAAGTACAATGCCCAGCGTGTCAGATCGGAGTACGCCGGGCTCATGGGGACCCCAGATCACAAGGTGGTACTCCCTACGGGTATGGTGGATAAATCCGATAGTCTCCGGGATGACCCCACTCGGCCCGAGATAGACACCCGACTTGCCTCGATCTTGACCGGGAGAGGCCCTCAACGAGCAGAAACAGCGCTATCTCCGCCGATTCTGGGGGCATGATCCCCTATTCTCTTTTCCCAAGACGTGCTGAACTAACCCGCTGGCAGCGGGTAGCTGAGAAACTCGCTCACCGTCCAACGATGGTCCGTGATGCCCGCAGCCACACCCGCACTTGCAGCGCAGGTACAACTTTTTGGGGGAACTTCCACCTTTGAACGGATACATACACGTGCATGCGGGCTGGCTTCTTTGGCGGATTCCACAGTCTGCACTATACTCCACTGATGGCACTTGTGCCTGTGAACAAACGAGATAATCGATGAAGGCATACGCTAAGAGTCTGAGTGTTCTGTGTTTGTTGGTGTTGGCAGCCTTCTTCTTGCGCGCTATCTCTCTCGACTCACAGCCTCTCTGGCGAGACGAGGTCGATGCGTTTCGTTTCGCGACGGCGGCTTGGGACGAGGTTCTATCTAATTTCACTCGTACGGGTTGGAACGGACCGCTGTATTTTCTCGTTCTCCGTGGCTGGATCTCCCTTACGGGCAGCACAGGATATGCGACACGGTTCTTTTCACTGTGGTTTGGTGTCCTATGCGTGCCGCTCGTCGTTGTGTTGGGGCGCAGGATTGTTGGACGTGACGCCGGCCTGATCGCTGCGCTGTTGGTCACATTTTCCCCTTACTTGATTTGGTACAGTCAGGAGGTGAAGATGTATACATGGGTGCCGGCACTGGCAGTGCTGGCTCTGTATGCGCTGTACAACGCGATCACCGGAGAGGGATGGTATTGGTGGATAATTGTGGTTGTCGCGACAAGCTTTGGTTTCTATTCTCATATTCTTATGGCGCTGCTGATCCCTGTGGAGATCATATTTGGATTGCTGTGGTGGCCGGATACGCGACATCGGTGGCGAGGCGCCCTGGCCAGCTTGCTGAGTCTCACCGTGCCCTATCTGCCATTGCTGGCCTGGCAGTTGCCGCTTGTCGTGAAGACTCGAGAAACTGGATTTTACCCATATACTTTATCTGAAATGGTCCGCATTCTGGCGAATGGTTGGAGTCTGGGTATTCTGGTCAAAGGGGCGCCTTGGGGCACAGTGATAACAGTTGGTCTTGTCCTTGTCGGCTTGCTATACCCGATAGTGAAGGTTCGGGGACGATCGGTGTCCGACGCCCCAGATTGGCGTTTGCGGAAGCCCACTTTCTGCAAGTCGATGCAGTGGAGATCACGAGTATTTCTGCTGGCCTGGCTGATTGTCCCGGTGACGCTGATAGCGTTCATTTCAACGAGGCAGCCGCTTTTCACCGACCGTTATTTTGTCTGGCTCTTACCGGCGTTCTACTTGCTCGTTGGTCTGGGCATCGTCTCTCTGCACCATCTTGGACGGTGGGGGATCTGGCTAGCAGGCGCCGCGGTATTTGTTCTGCTTCTGATCAGTGCCGTGAACATCTGGGCGCAGGCTACTGTGCCTGTCAAGGCGGATTTTCGTGCGGCGGCTGACTATATTCTTGCAACGTTGCCATCTGAAAAAGCGGATATGGCTGAGGTGTCACCCACTGATGACGGTGCCTTGGACTCCCGTCTCTATCTGCCACTCGTTTCTAAATCGAGGAATGTCGTCCAGATTCCGGGACTGATCATCTTCCAGATTCCGCATGGCAGATACAGTTTTGAATACTACGCAGGTGATGTCACGTATACGTTTGCTGATGGTTTGTATACCAATAGCCGTTTGCCTGATGGCTCCTACGTAACTCTTCCAGAAGGCATTGACAGCCAGATGCAGCAGATGACAGCCGGTTACTCCGATGTGTGGCTCATCATCACGGAGATGGGAATGTGGGATGATCGCGGCCTGGTTCGAAGCTGGCTTGAGACGAACGGACGGCTGGTGGATGCTGCAGCTTTCACCAAAGTCGATGTCTACAGGTATGTGCTGAATTTGTCGCAGTAACCCTATAGCCCAATTGTCTGTGATAGCGTGTTGAACCAAGTGTGGTCTTCGATGTCCGCTTTCCACTCTCGACATCCAATTTCTGTTCGTTTGCTTCGCGCTATTGGCGTCTTTACGGTATAATTACCTGGTTCAGCAGCAATTTCTCTCCGGAGGTTGTACTTGGATATTGGCAGTGTACGATCAGTAGATATTGAGCAAGAGATGCGCAGCGCATATCTCGATTATGCGATGAGCGTCATCGTGTCTCGAGCGTTGCCAGATGTGCGTGATGGGCTTAAGCCTGTGCAGCGCAGAATTCTATATGCGATGCACGACATGGGAATGCGTCCAGATACTGCGTACAAAAAGTCGGCTCGTATCGTGGGTGAAGTTCTAGGCAAGTACCATCCCCACAGTGATACCGCGGTTTATGATGCCATGGCCAGAATGGCGCAGGATTTCAGCCTGCGATACCCGCTGGTCGATGGGCAGGGTAACTTTGGGTCGATCGATGGAGATAGCCCGGCTGCAATGCGCTATACCGAGGCAAGACTCGGACGTATTGCCATGGAGCTGCTTCAGGATCTGGAAAAGGATACTGTAGATTGGGTTGACAACTTCGATGGCACGCTTCAGGAACCTGCAGCGCTGCCTGCCTGTTTGCCAAATCTCTTGGTGAACGGCTCATCGGGGATCGCTGTGGGTATGGCTACCAGCATTCCTCCTCACAATATCGGCGAGATCTGTGATGCGGTGACATACCTTATCGAGCGATGGGACACTTTGGAGGACGTGTCGGTTGAAGAATTGATGCAGTTCATTGAAGGGCCAGACTTTCCGACCGGCGGTATAATTATCGGCCAAAAAGGAATTGTCCAGTCATACGCTACCGGACGCGGCAAACTCATTGTGCGTGCTATGACGCACATCGAAGAGATGGCGGGGAATCGACATCGTATTGTTGTGACCGAACTGCCATATCAGACGAACAAAGCTAACCTTCTGGAGCGTATTGCCTCTCTCGTGCGTTCTGGACGACTCGATAGTATCTCTGATCTGCGCGATGAATCTGATCGTCGTGGCATGAGTATTATTATCGAACTCAAACGGGGTGCCCAACCTCGTAAGACGCTCAACCGATTATTCAAATATACGCCGCTTCAGTCAACCTTCAGCGTTCAGACAATTGCTCTAGTCAATGGAGAACCTCGGACACTTAGTCTTAAGCGTGCTCTTCAACTCTACCTCAAGCATCGTCAGGATGTTCTCACGCGGCGGACACAATATGAGTTAGACAAAGCTAAACATCGGGCACACATTCTTGAGGGTTTGAAAATTGCACTGGACCATCTTGACGCGATAATCCGTACGATTCGTGAGTCGCCGGATGCGGATATGGCCAAGCAGCGATTGATGGAACGTTTCAAGCTATCCGATATCCAGGCGCAGGCAATTCTCGACCTGCAGCTGCGACGGTTGGCTGCTCTTGAGCGCCAGAAGATTGAGGATGAATATCTTGAGCTGATTCAACGTATCGCGTACCTGGAAGACCTTCTCGCCTCACCACGCAAGATACTTTATCTGATCAAGGATGAGCTTGGAGAACTCAAGGCCACCTATGGGGATGCGCGGCGTACGATTATCGCCAAAGGTGAGTTGGAGTTCGATGAGGAGGATCTGATAGCCGAGGAGCAGGTTCTGGTCTCTATTACACAGCGCGGGTACATCAAGCGGGTGCCGGCTGGTACCTATCGTTCTCAGGGGCGTGGGGGGCGCGGCGTCATTGGCATGACTACACGCGACGAGGATGAGCTGCTGTTTCTTTTCTGTGCTAACACGTTGGATTCGATCCTTTTTTTCAGCAATCGAGGCAAAGTCTATCAGGAACGCGTTTACCAGATTCCTAGTGCGGATCGAACTGCAAAGGGAGTGCTTCTGGCTGGAATTCTGGCACTCGAAGCGGATGAACGTATCACGGCGGCTCTGGCTGTGCCGAATTCCAAGGATGATGGCCATCTTGTTATGGTCACGCAACGGGGACGGGTCAAGCGGACGGAGCTGAGTGAGTTTACCAGTGTGCGTGCCAGTGGTCTGAATGCAATCCGGCTGAACGCCGGTGATGAGCTTGTTTGGGTACGGATGACTCAGGGAGAGCAGGATCTGGTAATCGTTACGGCGCAGGGACAGGCATTACGTTTTCACGAGGAATTGGTGCGAGTTATGGGCAGGACGGCGGCGGGCGTTCAGGGTATGAAAATTGCATCTGATGACTATGTGGCGAGTGCCTGTGTGGTTGAGCCAGAGGCAGATTTGCTGGTGGTCACGACAAAGGGCTTTGGGAAGCGCATATCATTCGATGAGTTCACACCCAGGGGACGTAATGGCAAGGGTGTGCGCTGCATTGGTGGCAGACGCGAGCAGATAGGTGAAATCGCTGCAGCCCGAGTTGTACACGAGGGGGATGAGGTCACTTTCATCTCGGCAAATGGCATGGTGCTGCGCACGAAGGTGGCCGATCTCTCGCGGCTGGGGCGGACTGCTCGGGGTACTACAATTATGCATCTCAAACCAGAGGACACAGTGATGTCAGTGGCAGTTCTTGAGGCCGGCAAGGAGTAGCTGGGACGACGCGAGGGTAATGGACGATGTGGGATGGCGTGTTGCAGCAAGGCTCTGGTCAGGTTCTGGCTCTGATGCCAGACCCAGATCCGGATCTATTGGCAGAATGTCTCGTAGCGTTTGCCAATTCTGACGGCGGCACCATTGTCATTGGCGTGGATGAAACAGGCCATATGGCCTCGCCCGCCTATGCAGATGAGGTCGAGTCTGCTTTGCGTGTGTCTGTGCAGATGTGCCGGCCTATCGTGGAGGCACGGTGGCATGAGGCTGCCTCTGAGGGGGAGACAGTTTTTGCGATTGTGGTGAGTCGCAGCCCTGAATTGCACAGTCTTGCAGATGGCCGTGTTCTGGTGCGCGCAGGCGCTGAAAATCGGCCTCTGACCGGTGACGAGATTCGTCAGCTAGCGGCAACGAAATCCACCGGTGACTTCGAAATGGAACTGGCCCCGGGCGCCCGGCGTGCGGATTTTGATGGAGAGATCATTGAGGAGTATCTCGGTCATTGGCAGGAGCGTCAGCGTCGGGAATGGACTCGCTCGGTGGATGATCTTCTGCTGGAGATCGGGGCACTGGATGAGTTGGGAAATCCCACCGTCAGCGGCGTGCTGCTGTTTGCTCGTAATCCCCAGGCTTTCTTCCCTCAGAGCGGTCTCACGTTCGTTAAGTTTTTGGGGAGGGTGCCGCGGGGCGAGGCCGGGCAGCCGGGCTATGGACGCCGCGAAGAGATCGGCGGCCCGCTAGCGCGCATTATCCAGCGTACATGGGAAGTTGTGGGTGAGGAGATGCGAACTGGCGCCGTAGTCACCGGTCTTGAACGGCAAGAGCGGACAGAGTATCCAGTATCCGCAGTTCGTGAGGCGCTTGTTAACGCAGTGGCTCATCGTGACTATCGATTGGGCGGCCGCCGTATTGAGGTACGTATGTTCACTGACCGTATGGAGATCACGAGCCCGGGAGGATTACCGGGGTTCATTACGGTCGACAATATCGTCGAAGAGCATTTCTCGCGTAATCCACGTCTTGTTGCAGGGCTGTATCATTGGGGTTACATTGAGGAGCTTGGTTTGGGTGTTGACTTAATGATTGATGAGATGATTCGGGCCGGTCACCCGCCGCCGAAGTTTAAGGATACACCCTATTCCTTTACAGTCGCACTCCAAAATGCGCGTGAACGAGTGCCAGCGCCTGCCTGGGCCAAGACGATGAATGAACGTCAGGCTCAGGCTCTGAACTATGTCCAAGAACGGGGGCGTATCACGAATGGTGAGTACCAGCAGCTTTGCCCTGATGTGAGTCCTGAAACTCTGCGGCTGGATTTGGTTGATCTGGTTGAGCGTGGGGTCCTGCTCAAGATTGGTGATAAGAAGGGTACCTATTACATCCTCAAGTAGTAGGGAGCTGGTTCTGGCGGAAGTATATGCTGTGGTTTCGAAAACCATCAAATTGTTGGAGGGCGTGGGTTACTGGGTTGGCCTTACTGATGCTAGTGCTGGCACTAGCCAACTTGCTCAGGACGGTGGTGGCGATTGCTTACTGGCGACGTTTGCCGCAACTACCCATGACAGTTAGCTGGCTGTATCTGGCAGGCGGTTGGTTTTTCTGGGCTGTGGCTTTCGGAATCGGTGCTTCGGGCTTGTTTCGATTTCGTGTTTGGGGACGCTGGGCAACCCTGATGGCGGCAGCTGGCTATACTGTCCACATGTGGTTCAATCGCCTGTGCTTTGAGGTTTCGGCTTCTGCACATCAATCGTGGGGAGGACAAGCGGTACGTTCGGGTGTATTTCTCACGGTGGTTTGGGTATTCCTGAACTGGCGCAGTGTCAAAAAGGTGCTAGAATAGTAGACGGAATTGCCTGATGGGAATCAGGAATTTTGTTCATATAGCATTGTGGTGAGTTCACTAAGCGTGAGCGCGTGCGCCTGAAATTGATCCAAGCTGGACCGATCTGCTTCACTACATTTCTTGCTGAGGTCTTACGATTGTAGACCCGTTGTTTTGCAAGGCGTTTCGGTAGTCCTGTACTGAACGGTCAGACTATTGAGGCGTCTTTTCTGTTGAGATGGTGAGGCGGTCTCTAACTCCACATATTTGGATTAGAGATGTCTGACCAACGTTCCTGTCATACTAGCTCAATTCGGAAGGAGCCAAAAAGCGAGATGGTATACCGAGCAAAGCATGCAGTCGTATTTTTGATCGTTGTGATAGCGCTGGTTGGTTGCTCTGGAGGGGACGCTGCCCCGAGCGAGAATGCTACCCCCACACCTATTCCTACTCCTATTGTCCCAACAAAGCCAACTTACGTGGTACAGCGCGGAGAGGTGATCAACACTGTGCAATTCACAGGGCGCATAGCTCCTGTGGTGGAAGAACCACTGTTTTTCCGTTCTTCGGGGTATGTGGCCAATGTCTTCGTGAAGCGCAATGATTGGGTCGAGGAAGGGGATATCGTTGCCGAGTTGGAGGTCACCGATCTCAAGAATCGCCTGGCTGAGGTCGAGGCGGCTCTGCAGTCTGCCGTCGCAAACAACGAGCAGCGCCAGGCCGAGGCTGAGGCCGAGCTCCACACAGCCGAGCTGAACCTGGCTAAACTCAAGGCAATCAACCCCAGTCTGGATATCGTGAACGCAGAGGTCGCCTTGGAGCGCGCCCAGCGGCAGTTGACCTACGCGGAGCGCGAGTACGACGAAGCGAAGAACAGACCCTGGGAATGGAAATACGACGAGGTAAAGGAGAACTATACGAACCAGCTCCGGGATGCTGAACTTAATCTGATGGTGGCAGAGGCGAACTACAGCCAGGCGCGGCAGGCTGCACAGGTACACACGTACGACGTGCAGATCCAAGAACAGACGGTCGAGCTGGCTCAAATGCGGCTGGCGCAACTTGAGTCGGGTCTTGACATTGAACAGTTACGGTTGACTGTGGAGAGTCTGAATTCCCAGTTGAACGATGCTCGGCTTGTCGCTCCCTTCGATGGCAAGATCATGTCTCTGAGTGTTTCCGAGGGACGCTCTGTCGAGGCCTATCGGGATGTGGCGATTCTTGCGGATCCCAGCGAGCTAGAGATCAGTGCGGATCTTACCGATCGGGTACTGGTCGATCTGGTTGAGGGTATGCCCGTGACCGCGGCCTTGGTGAGCCGGCCCGACGAGGCGTTCTCCGGTGAAATCCGGCGTTTACCGTATCCCTATGGCAGCGGTGGCTCACAGAGTTCCAGTGTTGAAGATGAGGACAAATCAACACGTGTGGCAATCGATCCAGGATCTTCTAACGCCCAATACGAGGAGGGAGACCTTGTACGGGTGACGGTAGTACTGGAAAGCAAGCAGGATGTGCTCTGGCTCGTTCCTCAAGCGGTCCGCACGTTTGAAGGCCGAAAATTCGTCGTTGTTCAGGAAGGCGATGGACAGCGCCGGGTGGACATCACAATTGGTATCGAAAGCGAAGATCGGGTCGAAATCGAGGAAGGATTGGAAGAGGGTCAGGTCATCGTAGGTCGATAGAGGCGACACTTTTATGAAACTGATACTTCGCTCCTGGGCCATCTTTGTAGTGGCCGCGAAACGTTTGCTTTCTCAACCGTGGCTGGCGCTGGCGACCGCGGTGGGGCTACTGATCTCTGTGGCGCTGACCCTTAGCGTACCGCTTTATGCGGACGCTGTCTACTATCGTGTGCTGCGTGAGGAGCTAACCCAGACTGTCACGGGAGAGGATATCACGCGGCCTCCCTTTGCCTATATGTTCCGGTATATCGGGGCGTGGGCCGGTGCGCTGGACTGGGCTGATGTCCAGGATGCTGACTCCTACTTTTCAGACACGGCAGCAGCTGCGATTGGTTTGCCTCGCGAGGGGCTGACTCGTTACTACAAGACTGACAATTTTCAGCTCTTCCCAATGGATGAGATCGCCTACGCAGATGTTAAGGATCCGCTAGCCTGGGGGAGTTTCGCTTTCATCAGCGATCTCCAGGATCATGTGGTTCTGCTGGAAGGCAATTATCCTGCACCTGCAGAGCCTTCGCAGGATAGCACAGTCGAGATCATGATCAGTGAGCCTCTGGCCTTTGAGCTGGGCTTGCAGGTCGGCGAAGAATATGTCTGCTTTGCGCGGCGGCGCACCGGTGACTCGATCAGAAATATTCAGGTGCCGGTTCGGATCGCCGGGGTATGGCAAGCCAGTGATCCTGAGAATGATTTCTGGTTTTACACACCGCAGGCATTCAAAGACGTTTTCTTCGTACCTGAAGAATCGTACATGAACCGGCTCAGCCCCTACATGGACGATGAGGTCTATCTGGCGGTCTGGTATCTCATCATGGACGGGTCCGATGTTCACGCGAGTGATGTCCTGACATTGTTATCTCGGAGTAACTCAGTGTTGCAGCGTGGTTCGTCCCTGCTGCCTGATGTTCGTCTCGACATCTCACCAGTGGATGCTTTGCAGCGTTATTGGCGGTCATCTCGCCTTCTGACGATTTTGCTATATGCATTTAGTGTGCCGATCGTTGGTCTGATCCTGGCGTTCATCAGCCTGGTGGTTGGTCTGACTGTATCGCGACAACGACGGGAAATAGCGGTGCTGCGTAGTCGTGGTGCAACTGTGCCACAGATTCTGGGTATCACAGTCCTGGAGGGACTTCTTCTGGGTGGTGTGGCGTTAGCTGCCGGTACCCCGGTGGGGACGGGTATTGCCCAGATTATCGGGAAAGCTCGCAGTTTCCTCGATTTTAGTTTGCCTGCTGATCTGCGAGTTGGAGTGACGCTGCAGACGCTGTACTATGGCCTTGCGGCAGTCGGGATAGCACTGGTGATACAGGTTCTGCCAACTATTGGGGCCTCGACTCATACAGTTGTCTCGTACAAGCAGGAACGGGCACGCACGATGCGCGCGCCCTGGTGGCAAAGGATGTGGCTGGATGTCCTGCTCCTGATTCCTGCTGCCTACGGGACGTACCTTCTCAGGCAGCAGGGCACCATCGCCCTGCCGGTGGGTGAGGGGGGGATGATGGGGGATCCCTTCCAGAATCCGCTGCTCTTTCTGGTTCCAGCACTTGGTATTTTCGCAGTGACACTGTTTGTCCTGCGGATTCTACCGCTCGTTATGTCGCTGGTGTCGTGGGTAATGTCGCATCTCCGTGGCACAAGCCTGCTTCTGGCCACGCGACAGCTCTCCCGGTCGCCAGGATTCTATGCTGCGCCCCTGATGCTTCTGACGCTTACAGTGGGCCTGGCCACGTATACCGCATCACTTGCAGAGACGTTGGATACCCATCTGTATGATCAGACCTACTACGAGGAGGGAGCTGATCTTGTTCTGGTGGAAACCGGCGAGAGCACCGAGACATCCGGCGGCCCATTTGGCGCCGGTCCAGGTACTGATGAGGCGGATAGCGCTGAAGCTGCACCTGAGGAGGAAGAGGATGTCGGCCCACGCTGGTTGTTCTTGCCAGTTTCGGAGCACTTGAAGGTCGATGGGGTGGACGCTGCTGCCCGTGTTGGGAACTATACAGCGAGCACGCGTCTCAGCGGTGGCATACAAAATGGTGTGTTCTACGGAATCGACCGGGTTGATTTTGCGCAAGTGGCCTTCTGGCGTGAAGATTTCGCTCCGGCGAGTCTCGGCGCCTTAATGAACGCGCTGGCAGTGGAGCCTGATGGAGTTTTGGCTCCGCGTAGTTATATGGCTCAACATGCGCTAAGAACAGGGGACACCATCCGGCTTCGCGTGAATACGTATGGTCAGGCAAATGAACTGGATATGAAGATCGTGGGGGCGTTTGACATGTTCCCCTCGTGGTACCCATCGGAAGATGGCCCACTGTTCGTCGGGAACCTTGAGACTCTCTACGAGGTTGCCGGAGGTGAGTTCCCCTACGATGTCTGGATAAGGACAGAGCCAACTGTAGATTATGAAGAGGCCGTCTCGGGTGTTCGTAAACTGGGCCTGTCCGTCATTGACTGGGGAGCCCCGCTGGAGGTGGTCACCAAGGAACAGCAACGCCCAGAGCGCCAAGGACTCTTTGGCGTGCTGTCTGTCGGGTTTGTGGCTGCGGCGCTGTTGACTGTCTTGGGATTCCTACTCTACGCATTCTTCTCATTCCGCCGTCGCTTCATCGAGTTGGGCATTATGCGAGCTATAGGTCTATCTGCCAGGCAAATGACGGCATTTTTGGCCTGGGAGCTCGCGTTCTTGATACTGGTTGGCTTGGGCGTGGGCACCTTTCTGGGCATTCAGGCCAGTAACATGTTCATCCCATATATGCAGGTGGGTAGTGGTCCCACAGCTCAGACCCCTCCCTTTGTAGTGCAAATCGCCTGGTCTGCGGTGCTCCAGATATACGTGTTATTTGGTTTGTTGTTTGTTGTCGCGCTGGGAGTGTTAGCAGCCCTGCTGTTGCGCATGAAGATCTTCCAGGCGGTGAAACTGGGGGAGACGGCTTGATATGGCACAAGAACCCTTCATCATATGTGACAATCTAGTTAAGATATACAAGATTGCCGATCTGGAGACGGTTGCTTTACAGGGACTGGATTTGATCGTCGCTCGTGGCGAGTTGATGGGTATCGTCGGCCCAAGCGGCAGTGGTAAGTCGACGTTGATGAATATACTCGGCGGTCTGGTTCGTCCATCGGCCGGTCGGGTCTGGGTGGATGGTATCGATCTGCTCAAGATGTCGGATTCCGGGCTAAACCGGTACCGGCGGTCGAAGGTTGGGTTCGTGTGGCAGCAGGGTACTCGAAACCTCGTCCCATACCTGACCGCAGTTGAGAACGTTGAGCTGCCTATGATCCTCGCTGGAAAGTCTGGGCGCGAAGATCGACGGTATGCCGAGTCTTTGTTGGACGCCGTAGGACTCGCCGAACGGCGGCACCATCATCTGGCGGAGATGTCCGGTGGTGAACAGCAGCGGGTCGCCATTGCGGTTGCACTATCCAATAATCCGACACTGCTCCTGGGCGATGAGCCGACGGGGGAGGTGGATTCGGCGACAGCACTCACGATTTACCAGACGTTTCAGCGGCTCAACCAGGAGTATGGTCTGACGACATTGATCGTCAGTCACGACCCCGGGATTGCCCGCCATGTGAGCCGTGTGGTCGCTATCCGCGATGGCAAACCTGCAGCTGAGACGGTTCGACAGTCTGCGTTAAATGGTGATTCGGCACAGAATGGGTTTTCGGAAGATCAGGAAGAGGAAGATGACGTCTTTGAGGAGCTTGTCGTCCTCGACTCGGTTGGTCGGCTGCAGATCTCGAAAGAGTACCTGGACTATTTTGGTATCAAGGGGCGTGTCCGGCTGGAGTTGACTGAGGATGGCATTCTGCTTCGTCCGGCTGCACTGGGGGCTGAGATGCAGCATGCTTCGGCCAATGTAGCAGATTTGTTGCCTCAGAAGGGCAAGGCTAACAACCCACTTGGTAAACTTCAGACTGATCTGCGAAAGGCATTATCCTCTTCGAAGGCGCGCGGATGGCTTGATGGCATTCGTTCGCGGCGGCAGAAGACCCGGCCTGGAGAGGAGTCGTAATGGTAATGGATTCAAGCAGAAGCTCCCAAGCATATGTGATTGAGACGCGAGATCTTTGGCGAGTTTACATGGTTGGAGGGCGGGAAGTTCCAGCCCTCCGTGGGGTAAGCTTGCAGGTGAAATCCGGCACCTTCACTGCTGTGAAAGGGCGTTCGGGCAGCGGCAAGACAACCCTTCTGAATTGCATTGGCGGCCTGGATCAACCTACCTCTGGCGAGGTGATCGTTCACAATCAGGATCTCTTGGGAATGAGCGATGATGATCTTACCCGATGGCGTCGGCGCCAAGTTGGTTTCGTATTTCAATCCTTTGGATTGATTCCGATCCTGTCGGCCTATGAAAATGTAGAGCTGATGCTGCGTATCGCTGATGTGGGCGGTCGCCAGCGCCGTGAACGTGCGGAGCGGTGTCTTGACCTGGTGGGGCTGCGACAGTGGAGCCAGCATCGTCCTTACGAGATGTCGGGTGGTCAGCAGCAGCGAGTGGCGATAGCGCGGGCTCTGGCTAACAACCCTGAACTGGTGCTGGCGGATGAACCAACCGGTGAGCTGGACAGTACAACTTCCAGAGAAATCCTGGGGCTGTTTCGGCAGATTGTCGATGATGAGCATATGACGCTTATGATGGTGTCTCATGACATGTTGGTGGATGAGTATGCTGATGAGATCTTGCAGTTGCGTGACGGACAGATCGTAGATAGAATTCTGCAACGATAGGTCCGATTGTCTGTTCTGGAAATAGCTTGTGCCTTGGTTTCGATATAGCGGCCGTCTCCGGCCCGCCACTCGGCCGGCGTCCGTTTTTGTGCTACGTGGTGCTCTAGGCCATCCTCGGAAGGGGATGGCCTGATCATTTCAGGCAGCTGATGCACCGATTAGCCACTGTGAGTGTTGCAGATTGGGGAGCCAACTGAATTGATAGG
>Ga0180435_10003037_pt1 | contig 16968 bp, 13 predicted proteins | sample SS_ome_3_FD_132467 | JGI IMG/M metagenome (GOLD analysis project Ga0180435, IMG submission 132467) | Hypersaline lake sediment archaeal communities from the Salton Sea, California, USA - SS_3_S_1 metaG | ecosystem: Environmental > Aquatic > Non-marine Saline and Alkaline > Hypersaline >...
GCGAACATCGGTATCTACGATCACCCGTGCTTTATTCGGCACCCCTTCAGTGAATCGGAAGTAGCAATGGTGGCCGTGGGGTGTTTTTACCCAGGGGATTTCCAGGCTATCCGGTAAAAACTCGGTGACGGCCTCCTTGCCCCGATCTGAGTCCATATCAATTACTGTCAGGTTGGACAGCTTGCCGGTGATGATACCCACTTTTGCACTGGGCCAGCGCTGCCACCATGCCTGGATCTGTTTTTCGGCTGCCAGCTCGGTCTGGTAAGGCTTCCAGCCCCCCTCCCTCTTGCTTAGAAACGGCTTTTTGCCATCGGAACCGGTCCCCACGGGAATGACGCTAAGGCCCAGGTTTCTGTAATACAAAGCCCATTTAAGATTTACACTGTCTTGTCGCATAGGCGCTGCTCCAGATGAGCGATACGCTCTTTAAGAGCAGAAAAGGCCGGGTGCCGCCGACCAGCTTCGCCGTATCGCTCTAGCAAAAGGGTCAAATGAGATTTCAGTCGCTCCAGCCGCCTGGTGACCTCTGCCCGGTCCATCAGGCGGCCTCGCGTTGCATCAGCCATTCGAAAACAGCGGGCAAATAAAAACGGATATACTTGCCCACCTTAATTCTCGGGATTGCATCGGGGCCGGTTTCGCGTGTCTTGTCATAAATCCAGCTTTTATTGACCTTCAAAACCCCCGCCAGTTCATCGACGGTTTTCAACTCTCCGCCGTCTGGGATTGCCTTTGAAATTAATTCTCTTAAGTCAGACATAATAATCTCCTATTGGATAGGGTTTCGCCGTTTACGGCTCGTCAGTGCGTCTCAAAATCCGCAGACCCATTTGGTAAACTTCAACACCCCCGAAAACTTATTGCGGCAGATTCCGCAAAAGTGGCTCTCTGGAGGTCCCGCTCGGCCAAAAGTCAGAGTCCTTACTGCGTTTGGCAGATTGCCGGGGTTAACCGTCTGCCAGGGCTGCTCTCGGGTGAGGCGGGTTCCCCGGATATTTTCCGGGGCGGCTCGTTCTGAGCTAAGGCTATTTTCTTTGGTCTGCCCTCTGACCAGGCTGGGAATGTTTTTGATTGGCTTTACTCGCTGCGGCCATTCGCCTCGCCGCTCCCAACCTCCAAAATCATGTAAGTAAAATAAAAAACCCAGGCCATTGCTGACCTGGGTCTATTTACCAACACAATGCTGGAGTGTTGGCAATCTAACTATATGATTTTATTTTTAAAAGGTTACCTTTTAAGAAAACCCGCCCAATTACTGTTTAAAAGGTAACCTTTTGAAACTATATTAGCTCATGTTTTTTCAATATAATTCGGATCGATCCCCCCTTGTACGGTTCCGGCCCCTTTTTGCCGCCAGCTTCCCACGCCTGCCTGAGGCGGGTTTCAAGGTTGGCTATTTTTTGGCTGACGGATACGCCCGGCAGCCCCTCTTTCGCGGCGTCTAAAACGGCCTGCTCGCGGCGTTTTGCCCTTGCCGCCATGCTCTGCTTTGCTTTTTGCAGGCGCTGCTTGGTTTCGTTTGTCAGCTTATTTTTGTGGTCTGTTGCCGTTATCCAGCGTTCTGTGTCAGATGCAGCGCGCTCCACGCATCTCAATAAGGCATAGTCAAGCATAAAAAAGGTTTCTAATTTCATTGCCGGGATGGCCCCGATTAGGCTGTCGTAAAAAAAATTCAGCGCATACAGATGGTGATATAGTTGCATACCGGAATGTGGCTCATAGCCCGGCTTCAATATATCGGTGTACGCCTCAAGGAGGATATCGCAGGCCTGCTCATGCTCGTTCGGGGGCGGGAGCTGCTTGTCCATACGGCCCAAACGAATCAGATGGAAGCCATACCAAGACAGATACTCCTCTGCGAGCGATATTTTGCCCATACACATTGCAGGTGGAAATTCAAATTCCTTGCCTTCGCCCTCGCCTTCGGAGCTGAGTAAATCGATAACCTTTTGCATACCGCCTCCTGTTAGCGGCCCTGGTGGGGTGATCCAGGGAAAGGCGGCCAGGAAACCGCCCTTGTCGGGTCGCGATCCCTATCCCTGGAAAATGAAAACCTGCTACCAAAATGCTACCATAATTTCAAAAAACATCCCAAAACACGAAAAACCAACATGAAATGGAAATCAGTCTAAGCCTCTAATAACATAAAACATAATACACGATCACACAACACCGTAAACTATTGAAAATATTGGGGATAGACTTTCAGGGTCTAGTGGGGGTTCCCCCGTGGGAGTTCGAGTCTCCCCTTCGGCACCATTTTCTTGCTGCATTTCCGTAATTCCATACTTTAAAACTCTTAAATATATTTATGCTCTAAAAATATCTGCAGGCTTTGGGGCGGCATATTCGCCTATCGGCTATCAGAAAATAGTACGAGCAAATATAAACTCAAGCTGAAAACCTTGTAATTCCAAACCGATATGCTTTAATGTCTGGCTGGTTTGATACTCTTAATATTTTTGGCAAGAGATATGCATGCAAATTGTATTGTAATGATTCGTAAATAAAAAAAGCGGCGGAGCCTATCAGTGATGAAAAAAGATCAAGGGTTCACATTAATTGAATTGATGGTGACAATGGCTATTTTTGCTGTTCTTGCGGCGGTCGCAGTGATCAATCTTATTGGATCAAGACCCCAACGGCAGCTTCAGAGTGCTGCCCGCCAAATTTACGCAGACACTCAGAAATGTAAGATAGCGGCAGCCAAAGAACGGATGCGGTGTGCTTTAAGTTTTGGTGAAACAGCGGATACTGATTACCTCATCTACTTAGATGCTGATAACTCTAGCACGTATTCCAGCAGCGAAACCATCATAGCCTCTGGGAAGTGGTCTGGTTATCCTACCGTCTCTCTCAGCGGTACCCCTGCCTTTACTTTGAACAGTGATGGTAACCCAACAATTGCATTCCGCTCAACAGGGATCCCCACGAGTCCCAGCGGGGGCTTCGGAAATGGTTCCGTAACCCTGAAGAACACTAAGAATGATGAACGAAAGCTTACTATTAACAGAAATGGCAACATTCGTTTGGAGTAACGACACTGCTATACCGGGGAAGTTAAGTAGGGGAGAGACATGAAAAAACTCAATGATACGGGTTTTACATTGATCGAGTTGCTGATTTCCATAGCCATTGCCTCCATCATGGGCAGCCTGATTGCATCTAGCTTCTGGCAACAGCAGCGCTCGCATAATCGTCAACTTGAGGCCAGTGCCGTACAGCAAAACTTACGGGCAAGCATGTACGTGGCGGGGCGTGAAATCCGCTTGGCCGGTTACGAACCCCATAGCATCAGAGGAAGCAATCTAACAGCAATTACTGATGCTCAGTCCAACACGCTTACCTTCAGTTACGAGGCCGCCTGGGATGGGACTGATAATGATAATGATGGCGATACTGATGAACCGGGTGAACTGGAAACGGTCACGTACAGCCTCTACGACGCCTATAGTGATGGAGATACTGACCTGGGGCGCGATTCCGGCACCCAGACAGCCTTGGCTGAAAACATTGACGGCTTGGAATTTTACTACACATTAGACGACGGAACCCGAACGGTATCGCCCACGGCGGATCAGATAGAAGATATCCGCGCCATCCAGATGACCATTCTTGCGCGAACGGAGAACCCTTTTCAAGGAAATCCCGCAACAAATGAAACATTCACCGGTCCCGGAGGAACTAGCCTGGGTACTTACAACGACAGTTACCGTCGTTTGATGCTATCAACCAATATTATCTGCCGTAATGCGGGGTGAGATATGGATGGGGTGATTAAATTAAAAAAGAAAGGGCGGTTTAATGCCAGATCACTGTGAAAACCAAATTAGTTTAATCAGTCAGAACCAGGGAGGCTTTTCACTCCTGGAGGTTCTCATTGCCATTGCTATTTTCACCATCGGATTTGCAGCCGTCTGGAAATTGCAGATTCAAGCGGTCAACAGCAACGCCACCGGGCGGGACTTGACTGAGGCTGCCACACTGGCAGCTAGCAGTACGGAGGATCTGCTGGGGTTGGATTATTTCGATGCTGCGCTGGATGATGGATCGCACACTACAACCGGTCAGCCGCCCTACAGCATTGCCTGGAATGTTAATGAGGACGACGATATTGCCGGATTGAAGAAAATCGCCCTGGACGTGGACTGGGGCCACCGGAATGTGATGCTTGTTACCTATGTTGTGGACCACCCATGAAAAGGGGCAATAGGGATATGAACCATCTGATTAGGGACGAACAGGGTAGTATGCTGGTATTCACCATCATGGTATTGTGCTTGCTGACCATTATCGCTCTGCTGGCCAGCAACAACAGCGTTGTGGAGGTGCAAACCGCCACCAATGATACGTTGCAGAAAATCGCTTTCTATCAAGCCGACGGTGGCACGGGCATCGGCAGCCTTATGCTGGAGGAGAATATTGCCTGTGCCAACAGGTTTAAGGATTCCAGCCATCAGGCGGGTGGCACACTCGACGGTTCGGAGCTCGATATCGGAATTGACAATGAGGCTTTCTGGATGAATGAACTGGATGAAAATACCTACGATCCCAGTACCTTTGACCCGCAGTCCCAACGGGACTTGCACTACCCGCCCGACGACAGCGGGTCCCACATCAATATCGCCATGCTTGGCGTCTCCGGCCTCAGCCCGGGTTCCGCCTTGCAGATCCTGGCCGGCTATGAGGGCAAGGGCAAGGGGGCTGCCGGGGGCGGCGGATTTACGCTTCATGATATCCACTCTCAGTTCAAAGGCAGCCGCAAGAACGAATCCATCATCAAAATCCAGTGGTTACATCTGGTGGGTCAGGAGGGCACCTGTCGGTATTGATGGTCTTGTCCATGGAATTGGCTTTCGAACCAACCCGGATAAAGGGCAAACCGATAATCGAGGAAATAATCTCATGATAAAAGCAAAACTCACATCCAAAGTTTCCCTGGCATTGGCTGTAGCTGTATTTTGTACCTGTCTGCTCATGGGCTGGCAGTCACCCGTGCAGGCCCAACAGGTGTGGCATGCCGGGACGGTTACCAAGGATGCCTGGTTCGAGCGCTACAATCGTATTGAGATTGAAAGCGTCCGTTATGTATTCATGCCGGAAGTGGCCATCACCTTAGGCGACAAACAATATCTCAACGTCAAGGGAGATGAACAAACCCAACTCCTGTCTAATTTCTATGCCGGGCGCAGGGTGACTTTTTCTGCCCATGGGCATCGTATTTTTGAAATCATGCTGGACGAATAGAGGTGATTCCCATGTTAAAAAAGTTAATATTGGCCTTGGCGGGGACCTGCCTGCTCACCACCGCTGCCATCATACCGCTGCACCCGGCCCATGGGGCCACTGTCGATTCCTATCAAGCGGTCCCGCCGTTTGTCTCTGCTGGTGTGCCGCCCCTGGTCATGATGGTCATGGGTCGCAACCACAAGCTCTATTACGAAGCTTACAACGACGCCTCCGATCTGGACGGGGACGGTGAACTGGATGTGGGCTATAAGGGATATCTTACAAACTCTGACGGAAGCGACAACTCCGATGCCGCTATCGAGTATTACGGATATTTTGACTCTTACAAGTGCTATACTTACAGCGGCAGCCGTTTCGAGCCTTCCAGCGTTACCACTGACAAAACCTGCAGCGGCAGCGCGGAGTGGAGCGGGGACTGGCTCAATTACATGACCATGTCCCGCATGGATACCATGCGCAAGGTCCTTTACGGCGGCTATCGTTCCACGGACACCGCTACAACCACGGTGCTGGAGCGCGGTTTCATACCCCAGGACGCCCATTCCTGGGGGAAGGAGTACATGAGCATTACCCATGACGGATATGACATTGGCGACTATACCCCGCTGGACCTCCCGGTGAATCCCACCGGCCGTCATCTTTTTGCGAGCACCACCCGTTCCGCCACCGGCGATCCGCTGTTCATCGTGCTGCCCAACAGTCAGCACCGGATCTGGGACTGGGTGGCCAAGGAGCGGCCGGTGGTTGACCAGTCCCTGGAGTTTTCCGGTGGAAGCTATAATGGTTATCCCGCCAACCATGACGAATACGAGGATGTCGTTTTGGAATTCGGGACCGACGGCCATCGTCAGGGTTTCCACACCCGGCTTACCTCCGGCGGCAGCTGGGACGGCACCATCAACGGCAGCGGTAATCCTTTTGGCGCCGATGAGCAATATCTGACGATATTCTCGGGTATGTTGAACATCACCGAAGCCGGCCAATATGTATTTTTCGTTGATGGCGACGATGCCATTGAACTGATCATCGATGGAAACGTCGTGGCAGGTTATTACGGCTCCCACGGCGCCTGCGGCTGTTTTGACCACTTTGGCGTCGTCGACCTGGCTGAAGGTCAGCATTCAATCGAGTTTCGCCACCAGGAACAAGGCGGGCTAGATAATTATTACTTATATTGGCATACACCTTCCATGCTAGCAGGTGATTCACCGGTGATCGTGCCCCACACGGCCTTTGACGTCGACGGGGACGGCAACGGCGATCTGACCCAGGCCACCTATGACTTCGAACGGCCCAGCAGCCAGGAAACCACTTACACGGTGCGGGTACAGGTGGCGGTAACGGGCCTTGAGGAACCCAACTGCAAGGCCTATCCCAACGGCAACCTCAAACCCATCGGTATCCTGCAGCGCCACGGCGAGGCGGAGTTGATGTATTTCGGACTGATCACCGGCTCCTACGCCAACAACACGGACGGCGGTGTGGTCCGCAAAAACGTCAGTTCCATCCGCGATGAGATCAACTGGGAAACAGACGGTACCTTCACCACTCTCAACGGCATTATCAACACCCTCGATACCCTACAGGTGGTCGACTTCGACTACGGGGACTACTCGTACAACCCCAACTGGCCGGGGGCCTGGGTTGTGGACCGGCCCATGAACGACGGCGAGTTTCCCGACTGGGGCAATCCGGTGGCGGAAATGATGTACGAATCCTTGCGCTACTTCGCCGGACTCAACAGTCCCACAGCGAATTTCACCTATAGCGGCGGCTTTGACGCAACCATGGGCCTGCCGCGGCCCTCCTGGATCGATCCCTTTGATCCCGATAATAACGGATTCGAATATTGCGCCAGACCCTTCATGCTGGTGCTGAGTGACATCAACCCCACCTACGATTCCGACTCCCTGCCGGGCAGTGCTTTCAGCAGCTTCTCGGGGGATACGTTGGGCGGCATGAACGTCGCCAGCCTGGCCAACACCATCTTCACCAACGAGCTGAGCAGCGGCAGCTATTACGTGGGGCAGCAGGGCACGAACTATGACGGCGCCTGCACCGAGAAAAGCCTCAGCGGTCTGGGCAGCGTGCGCGGGCTCTGCCCGGAGGAGCCCACCAAACAGGGCTCCTACTATTCGGCATCCGTGGCCTACCACGGTCTCATTGATCCCAATCGGGCCGATGACCCCGACACCGACGAGGATGAAACCAAAAAGCGCGATATCCATGGAACGGCGCAGAGCTCCCAGCAGGTCACGACCTACGCCGTGGGCCTGGCTTCGCCCCTGCCGCGTATTGAAGTCCATCTGCCGGACGGCCTGGTCACCCTGGTACCGTTTGCCAAATCGGTGGGGGATAACTGCGGCGGTCTTGACGTACCGACGAGTGAGGGGCAGTTTCAGCCCACCAACACCATTGTGGACTTTTTCGTTGAGGAAATCGTCAGAGACTCCAGCGACAGGATGATCTCCGCCCGCTTCCGCATCAATTTCGAGGACGTGGAGCAAGCTGCCGACCATGATATGGATGCCATTGTGCTCTACGATGTCCGGATGGTGGACAGTGCGGGTGATCCCGTGATGGATCAGAGTCTGGCCGCGGCCGTGGAAGTGATCCTGACCTCGGAGTATGCCGCGGGCTGCATCCATCAGCACATTGGCTATATCATCTCGGGAACCACCGCAGACGGTACCTATCTAGAGGTCCGCGACGCGGACGAGGGGGGCAACAACGACTACTTTCTGGACACGCCCCCCGGTGTGGCCGCCAGCGGCGACACCGGATGGAATGACGATGCTCCGCTGCCCCTGCAGCACAGCCGCACCTTTACCCCCAACGGATCCGGCACAGCCGCCCAGCTTTTGCCCAACCCCCTCTATTACGCCGCCAAGTGGGGCGGTTTCGAGGATACAAACCAGGACGGCATCCCCAATTCGGGAGATGATCCAGCCGATAATCTGGAATGGGACCAGGACAGCGACGGATTGCCCGACACCTATTTTTATGTCACCAATCCCCTGAAACTGGAAGAGCAGTTAAACGCCTCTTTTGCGGCCATCCTGCGGCGGACCTCCTCAGGAACGGCGGCATCGGTTATCTCTGGCACCCGTTCCGGGGAAGGCGCCATCTTCCAGTCGATCTTTTATCCCCAGTTCACCGGGCAGCAGGGCAATGCCGTTTCCTGGATCGGCCAGGTTCATTCACTTCTGGTGGATGCCTGGGGAAATATGCGGGAAGATACCAATGGGAATCAGCGTTTGGATATGGTTGATGACTATGTAATCCGTTTTGATGGAACCGCCATCGCCAAGTATAGCGACAGTGACGGCGACGGCATCATAGCTGATACGGAGGAGACCCCCGTCGAATCCGGGTCTGTGCTGGATATCGATTACCTCTGGTCGTCCAGCGACTACCTCAACAATATCCCTGATATCTCGGTGGTAAATCAGCGGTCTTACAGTAATGCCTCCCAGGCCGGCCGCCATATTATCACCTTTGCCGACGAAAACGGGGATATGATTGTGAATCCGGGCGAGCAGGTGGATTTCGTAGTTCCCAACCTGCCCACTACGGCCCAACTGGCCGACGCAAACTCCCTCTATCCCTACATTCCGGTGCATGCTGATTCCGAAATGCTGCCATCCTATGTGGATAGCACCAACCTAACGGAATTCCTGCAGGTGCAGACCCAGCGGGTGGTCAATTACATTCGCGGCGCGGACCAGGGGGAATATCTGTTGACCTCCGGAACCAGTGCCACCATTCCGGCCTTCCGCTCCCGGCAGCTTGATACAGACGGGGACGGCACTCTGGAAACCTGGCGACTGGGGGATATCGTCTACTCCACGCCATCTCTGGTGGGGAGTCCCTCGGAAGCACTGCATTTACTGTACCGAGACAGCAGCTATGCTGATTTTGTGGCCCAATACAGCCAGCGGCGCAATGTGATCTACGTTGGCGGCAACGATGGTATGCTGCATGCGTTTAACGGTGGTTTTTTCGAGGACCGGCACGATTTGAATGGCGACGACGAAGATGACGTGGCCTACCTGCGGCAGCCCATGGATCAGGATGGTAATACTGATACCCTGGTTGCCGACTTCGAACTGGGGGCTGAATTGTGGGCCTATGTGCCCAATAACCTGCTTCCCCACCTGTACTGGCTCACCGAGGAAAACTACCCCCATGTTTACTATATGGATCTGAAACCCAGAATTTTCGACGCCAAGATATTCGCTGACGACACCGACCACCCCCATGGCTGGGGAACCCTGCTGGTTGCAGGCATGCGTTTTGGCGGGGGGCTCATTGGGGTGGATATGAACCGTACGGACGGAACGGTAAATGGACAGGACCGTACCATGGGGTCGGCCTTTGTCATCATGGATATAACCAATCCTGAAACTGCCCCTACAGTGCTGGCGGAGATCCGCTTCCCCAGGTTGGGATACACTACCAGTTACCCCACGGGGTTGTTTATGGTGGACGATGATTCTAATCCGCAGGTAAACCAATGGTATCTGACCTTTGGATCGGGACCCGCCGACAGCAATGGGAATCCCGGTAGCAACGCCACCAACGCCCTGCCCGATGCAACGAGTGAACAGCCCGCGTATATGTATGTGGTCAATCTAAACCATCTCACCGGCAGCACAGCTATTGTTACCACTGTTACCAGCACGGCATCGAGTGGGTTCGGGGACACCAATGCGTTTGCCGAATTGGACACCAATGCGTTCGTATCTGATCCGGTTGCGGTGGATTATAACCTGGACTACGCCACTGATGCGGTCTATTTCGGCACGGTGAGCGGTGATAAAACCAATGGCTGGGGCGGCAAGATGCGGCGTTTGGTGATAGATAACGATACCGATTCCGCAAACTGGGTTGGAGACAGTGTTTTACTGGATCTCTCGTCCCTGGAACAGCCAGTTACCGCGGCGGCAACCCCGGCCATTGACAACCTGTCCCGACCCTGGGTGTTTTTCGGTACCGGCCGCTATTTTGTAAAAAGCGACACAACTAATGCGGACCAGCAAAGCTATTACGGTGTGCGGGAGCCCTTGGACAGCAGCACCGGTGCGAAAACTTGGGGTACGACTGCCCTTAACACCCTTCACGATCATACCAACGTGACCGTAAATGTTGACGGTACCCTTTCCGGAATCTCCTATGCCAACTTCGGTCAGTTTGAAACAAATCTGTTGAACTCTGATAGCTATCCCGGCTGGTTTGTCGATTTTTCTGAAACAGGCGAGCGAAACTTGGGGCAGGCAGCACTGCTGGGAGGATTGTTGACATTTACAACATTCGTGCCGGATGAAGATCCCTGTGCTTTTGAGGGGACTAGCAATCTGTATGCACTGTACTACAAAAGTGGAACGGCGTATGAAAATCCCGCAATCGGAACGACCGGCCAAACCGATAACATTGACAATGATGGTGACGGTCAAACCGACGAAGCCGGTGAGGAAGGAGGCAGCATTATTACTAAAACAAGTCTAGGCGAGGGGATGGCCATCACGCCAAGCCTGCACGTCGGGCGCGCTGATGGATCTAAGGCTTTTATCCAGACAAGCACGGGAGCCATTGAAGTTGTCCAGCAGCTCACACCCTTCCAAACAAAATCGGGAAGGGTTTCATGGGAGGACCGCGAATAACAATTGAAGTAGGTATACTTCAAACTTACTTTTAAGTGCGGATCTGAGCCCCCGGTAGCCGTGACCGGGGGCTTGACTATTTGGAGCCGACATAATAAAAATCTATATGTAATGAATTCTTAGGGCCGGGAAAGAAACCAACGGACAGGCCAGTGCATGTTGACGGGTCACCCTTTCATTCCTACTCCTTATTAGACCCATCGTTATCTTCAACCCGAATAACTACCGGAAAGGTTTCAAGGAGGTATTCATGAAATATTGGCTAATCAATATGGTTGTTGGTATTTGTCTTTCCTCCCAAAGTGCTTTTGCCGAAGTTTACAAGTATTATGATTCTGAAGGGAGTTTGAGGTTCACCGATAATTTTCTTGAAGTACCGGTTGATCAACGCCCTGAATTATTACCACAGGTCGATTTGCCGGTTACCACCAAGTCTGCCGAAACCGAGGATGATACCGCTGCCACGCCCTCATCGAATGGTAACAACGATGCGGTTACCATTTCTAGTGATTTTTCCCGCAATCCTTCCCGTGCGATAGGCGACACCACCGAGCCAGATAACTTGATCGACCAAATAAAAGCGCGCCAAATTGAGCTTCATGCAGAGTATCGTGAATTGGTCGCGGAGCGTGCGCGACTGGAAAGCCGGCGTGAATCATGGAAAACCGTGGAAGATGTAGTTAATTTTAACCGTGAATCCTCAGAATTGAACCAACGAATTGAGGTATATAACACTAAACAAGCAGAACTGCAAAAGCAGATGCAAGCTTACGCAGATGTGATAAATGAGTACAATGAAACGGTAAACTCTCTTAGCGGGACCGTTCAAAAGGAAAATGCTTCCACACTAAATGCGCAGTAAGCCTGTCAGAAAAATATTTTTTCTGACATAGAATAATTCAACCCAATAAATTGCTTCCTGCCTTTCCGGGAATGAAGAATACTAAAATGCCGGCATTCGACACTTCCAGTATAAATCCTCTTTCCACTCAATATGTCTGTAAGGCCCTGCTGCGCAAAGGGATGATCACGCAAAACCAGGTCAAAGAGGTATTCGAGAAACAGGAGAGCCTGCGCAAGCGCCTGGAGAACCTGCGGGCCAGACAGGCCGTGGAGAGTGCCGACGGTGACCGGGTCATTCACCCAATCACCATTGTCGATATTCTGACACCCATGAACCTTGTGCGTGCGGATGATTCCTTCCGGGGACTGGATGAGGATATTATTTACAAGACCCTGGCCGAAGAGTGGGGGTATCCGTATAAAAAAATCGATCCCCTCAAACTGGACTATGACGCGGTAACCAGCGTCATTCCCCGCACCTTCGCCCGTAAGCACATGATGCTGCCCATTGGCATCGAGAACGGGCGCTTGACGATAGCCACGCCCAACCCCTTTAACCTGGAGGCCATCGAGGACATTACCCGGGCCAGTAATTTGCAGGTCGATATCGTGGTCAGCCCCAAAAGCGATATCCTGCGCCTCATCGATGAGTTTTTTGGCTTCAAGCACTCCATTGCCGCTGCCGAGGTGCAGTTCACCGGTCCCACCGTGGATCTGGGCAACCTGGAACAGTATGTGCGGCTCAAGTCCATCGGTGAGCTCTCCTCCAACGACCAGCACATCGTCAATGCCGTGAGCCACCTGTTCGTCTATGCCTTTGATCAGCGGGCCAGCGACATCCACATTGAACCCAAACGGGACACCAGCCAGGTGCGCATGCGCATAGACGGCGTGCTGCATACGGTTTACAATCTGCCCAAGAATGTTCATTCGGCCATCGTCAGCCGCATTAAGAATATGTCGCGACTGGACATGGCGGAGAAACGGCGTCCCCAGGACGGCCGCATCAAGACCGATAAGGATGGAGTGGAAGCGGAGATCCGGGTCTCCACCGTGCCGGTGGCCTTTGGGGAAAAAGTGGTCATGCGCATCCTGGACCCCGATATCCTGTTCCAGAACCTGTCAAAACTGGGCTTCACTTCCACGGATCTCATCCGCTACAACCAGTTCGCCAAAATGCCCCACGGCATTCTGCTGGTCACCGGTCCCACCGGAAGCGGCAAATCCACCACCCTCTATTCCACCCTGCGTGAACTGGCTTCACCCAAAGTGAACATCACCACCATTGAAGATCCCATCGAGATGGTAAACGAGGATTTTAATCAGATCGCGGTCCAGCCCGCCGTGGGAATCACCTTTGCCACCATCCTGCGCAATATTTTGCGCCAGGATCCGGACATCATCATGATCGGTGAGATGCGTGATCTGGATACGGCGGAAAATGCCGTCCAAGCTGCGCTCACCGGCCATCTGGTACTTTCCACCCTGCACACCAACGATGCGCCCTCGGCCCTGATGCGCTTGATCGAGCTGGGTGTTCCCGACTTCCTGATTAAAGCCACCCTGGTGGGTGTTCTGGCCCAGCGGCTGGTGCGGACCATCTGCCGGGATTGCATTGATTCCTTCTCTATGGATTGCGATGATTTGCGCGCCCTGGGGCTCAATATCGGCCGGTCGGGAGAGGTGGTCCTGTACCAGGGCCGCGGCTGCCAGAAATGCCGGGGGACCGGCTACAAGGGCCGGACCGGAATCTTCGAAGTCATGCCGTATTCGGAAGCACTGAAAAATCTCACCAGTGAGGGGACGGACCTGGAGCAGGTGCGGGCGAAAGGCATTGCCGAGGGCATGGTTACCTTGCGGGAAAGCGCCATACAGAAAATGTTGGACGGAGTGACCACCTATCAGGAGGTGCTTAGGGTAACCTGGGAGAATATCTGACCCGGAGTGCTGCGGATCGAAAAAAATGCAGGCACACCCCCATCAGGGACGGAAAGGCATTCCGTCCCTGTTTATCTTCAGCCGAACGGCTTCATCCGGCGGGTGCATCCTGGATCAGCATGGTGGCCGGATCCAGGATGAGTTGGGATTCGGTTTGGTTCTGCTCGGCGCCTTTCAGCAAGCGCACCTCGATTTGCTGGCCAACGGGCTGCAGTCCGATTACCGCCGCAAACAAATCCGCCAGGGATGCCATGGAGGGAGGAATTTCGCTTAAATCCGGTGTTTGATCACGATGGCTGCGCAATGAAAACCATACGCGCAGTCCCAGATCCTGGGCCAGGGCCTTAAATTGTTCCAGGAAATCCTGGGGGATCTCATCATCAATAAGACCGTCCACCAGGGCCACCTGGGGGTAGAAAATACCCTGTTCACTCAGATCTGTCAGGCGTTCGGTCAGTTTGGGCACACTGAACTGGTCGGCCTGAAAGGTCATGATAAAGCGATGGATCAGAATCTCCTCCCAGATGCGATTCATCTGGGCTGAATCATACTCTCCGGTCATGTTGCGAAACACCTCTTCGTACCAGAGGGAGACCTTTTGTACCGGATCGGTGAGGCTGATATGCAGGACATTCTTACCCTTGAGCAGATTGCTCAGGGCCATTTGAACCATGAGTGCAGTTTTGCCCACACCGGCTCGGGCAACCACCACGCCAAAGCCTCCTTTGGGAAGGCGTTCGTCAGTATTGTTGCCCAGGAGGCGCAGTGGATTTCGTAGTAACAGTTCTTTCTTAAGCATGGGCCAATTCCTCTCGCGCAAAAATATTACTTCCGGGGAGTAGGCATGTTCCCCGGATGATTTGAGCAAATCTTTGGTTTTAATCCTTGAGATATGGATAGTACTGGCTGTTTGCATTCCCATATTGCCACAAATGGCTTGGTTCCTTTGCCGGCCCTGGTCTGAGCCGTATTTTGCAACACTTTAAATAATTTCGTTGCAGGATCAAGCCACATTTTTTTCACTTTCATTCTTTTTTTTGACCAGTTCATCCGCCACAGACTGGGGAACTCGCCGGTAGGTGAGGAATTCCATGGTGAATTGGGCTTTGCCCTGGGTAGAAGAGCGCAGCACAGTGGAATATCCAAACATTTCCGCCAGGGGCACCTGGGCTTCAACAGCACAGATCGGGCCGTCTTCCTGGGAGCCCAGGATAATGCCGCGACGTTGGTTCAACAGGCCCATCACTGCACCCTGAAACTCCGAGGGAGTTTCCACGACCACTTTCATAATGGGCTCATGGATCACCGGCTTGGCTTTGAAGTAGGCTTCGCCGAAGGCACCCCGGGCGGCAGCCTGAAAGGCCATATCGGAAGAATCCACATTGTGGGCTGCGCCATCGTCCACCACCACGCGAATGCCGGTAACCGGAAATTTCATTAACGGCCCTTTGGCCAGGCGCTGCCGGAAACCTTTCTCGACCGCACTGATGAATTGTGTGGGAATTGATCCGCCGGTGACCTTGTTCTCAAATTCAAATTCCCCCTCCTCCAGGGGCTCCAGGTAACCGGCTACCCGGCCATATTGACCGGAACCGCCGGTCTGCTTTTTATGCAGGTAGTCAAAGGCCGCCTGTTGGGTGATGGTCTCCCGATAGGCCACCTGGGGCCGGCCGGTATCCACCTCGGCTTTGTACTCCCGCCGCATGCGTTCCACGTAAACCTCCAGGTGGAGCTCACCCATGCCCTGGATAATGGTTTCATTGGTTTCGGGGTTTACGAACACCCGAAAGGTGGGATCCTCCTTGGTGAAACGGTTCAGGGCTTTGGACATGTTGATCTGGGCTTTGTTGTCGCTGGGGGTGATGGCCAGGGAGATCACCGGCTCGGGAACGAACATGGAGGTCATGGTCAGGCGCATCCCGGAAGCCACAAAGGTATCCCCTGAGGCGCACTCCACACCGAAAAGGGCACCGATGAAACCTGCCGGGATAGATTCGATGTCTTCCATTTGATTAGCATGCATGCGAATCAGCCGGCCGATCTTTATCTTCTTGCCGTCCCGGACATTGAATACCGTATCGCCCTTGCGCAGGGTTCCCTGGTAGACCCGCAGGTAGGTCAATTGGCCGTATTGGCCGTCTTCCAGTTTAAACGCCAGCGCCACCAGGGGGTCCTTAACATTGCCGCTGAGGACCACTGGTTTCTCATCCGCATCCAGGTCCAGGGCCTGGTTGGTGATATCCATGGGGCAGGGCAGGAGCTGGTTCACCGCATCGAGCAAGGGCTGCACACCCTTGTTCTTATAGGCCGATCCCACATAGACCGGTGTGAGTTCGCGGGTCAGTGTCCCGGCTCGCACAGCCGCCAGGATCATATCGCTGTCAATGGGGCTTTCCTCCAGCACGGCTTCGGTTAATTCGTCCGAAAACATGCTGGCAGCGTCAATGAGTGCTTCGCGCTGGGCCTGGGCGGCCGCCAGCATGGATTCAGGGATCGCTTCCTCCCTGATGGTCTCCCCATTGGCGCCGTCAAAATAATAAGCTTTCATATCCACCAGATCCACAAGACCTTCGAATTCCGCCTCCAGGCCGATGGGCAGTTGCATGGCGATGGCGTTGTGGCCCAATTTTTCCTTGAGCTGGCGCACCACCCGGTCGGGGTCGGCACCGCTGCGGTCACATTTGTTGATAAATGCAATGCTGGGAACCTTGTAGCGTTTCATTTGCTGGTCAACGGTGATGGACTGGCTCTGGACACCCCCCACGGCGCAAAGCACCAGCACCGCGCCATCCAGAACACGTAAGGCACGCTCGACCTCAATGGTGAAATCCACATGGCCGGGGGTGTCGATGATGTTGATCTCATTACCCTTCCACTGGCAAAAGGTAGCCGCGGAGGCAATGGTGATGCCCCGTTCCTTTTCCAGTTCCATGGAATCCATGGTGGCCCCGACACCATCCTTGCCTTTTACATCATGGATGGCGTGGATTCTCTGGGTATAAAACAGGATGCGTTCCGTCAGCGTGGTTTTGCCGGAATCAATATGGGCGGAAATTCCAATGTTGCGTACTTTGCGAATATCAACTTCCATGGGTCGTTCCTTCAGCGGGCTGTCTGGCCAAGCAGGGCCTTGTTTTTTTAATTGTCTATTGTTTTTTTCTAAGGACAATAAAAAACCCGGATTTATCCGGGTATAACGCACGAGGGTCACGTGAACATATGCGAATCAATCGAACCTCATATAATAAAATGCATAATTATTATATGTCAA
>Ga0180435_10003038_pt1 | contig 16967 bp, 15 predicted proteins | sample SS_ome_3_FD_132467 | JGI IMG/M metagenome (GOLD analysis project Ga0180435, IMG submission 132467) | Hypersaline lake sediment archaeal communities from the Salton Sea, California, USA - SS_3_S_1 metaG | ecosystem: Environmental > Aquatic > Non-marine Saline and Alkaline > Hypersaline >...
CGACAGTTCAAACCCCGGCAAGGCGAAGCGGTTTCGTTTGCCAATTTGCAGGATATTTATGTGGATGAGATTAGCGGGCGGCTGTATGTACTCGACAGCAATACCCTGTATGTTGCGGTCATGCCCAGCGAAAGCGAATAAGCAATCGCCTCCTCATTTTTGGCTCCATCCACTCCTAACCGGCCTTGATTTTTGAGATGAAATCAAGGCCGGTTGTAATTTGCTTCAAAAAACGCTTTACTTTTTGGGTAAAATAGCTTATAATAATAGTAAGATTGAATAAAAGTATGCCCCGTGAGTGGGCCATATACTTGATTAAATCTACCTCCAATTCTCCTGAACAACACCTCTCTGAAATTTCTGATGTACTTCTTTGAACTTGCTTGATTGCTCTTCTATCTTCGGCAGGATTACGCTGTTTTCTGCACTACAACCATTCTTACTGTTAATACACCGATTGTTTAGCCTTTCATTCTCTGCCCACTGACGGGACAATCCATATCGTTGGACCCGTTAACCAAATTATTTTTAAGGAGGCACTTGAATGAAAACAGCAAAAACACTTAATTGGTGGATAGTTGGGTTAGGAGGATGGTTGATCCTGGCGTCGTTAATTTTTGGTTACTGGAGTGTTCCCGCGGCCATCTGGAATGCCATCATTGTCGGCGTATTGACTATCGGCCTGGCTTTTTGGGCCGAGCGCCGTGAAGACGCCCGCTTTGATGAAGGCATTGATTGGACTATCGCCGCGGTAGCGTTGTGGCTGGTAATTTCTCCCTTTATGTTGGGCTATAGCGGTCAGTTGCTCCTGGCATCCTGGAACGACCCGATTGTCGGCATCCTGATTTTGGGCGCCTCACTCCGAGCGACGACGGTACTACGCCGCGAAATCATTGCCGAAAAAGAAGCTATGGAGTAAACAACAGGTAACACACTTATATCGAGGTCTCCCGACGGTCGGCGGTGAAAGCTTTTACTTGTGTAATGTTTTTAGTTACTGGGTGGACAGTAAATAGGTGTGTGGGGAGACCGCGTTGAGGGCAGAAGTGCAGGTGTGACTTCTGCCCTCTTTTTTTATAAACCGGTCGTGCGATAGACGATTTCTCCATCAAAAATGGTCAACTGTACCCGCGTGTCCCGGATGTCCGCCGCGGGGATAGCAAAGATATCCCGGTCCAGCACAATCACATCGGCCAGTTTGCCGGGCGTTAGACTCCCCTGGCTGGCTGTTTGACCGCTGGCCTGAGCCGCCCCCACTGTGTAACCCCAGACCGCTTCGGCGACAGACAGTCGTTGTGCGGGGTGCCAACCCCCTGCCGGGGTGCCATCGGGCCGTTGGCGGGTGACCGCGGCGTGAATACCCCAGAACGGATTGGGCGAGGCCACCGGACAATCGGAGCCGAGGGCCAGCGGCGCGCCGGCGTTGAGCACATCACGGAAGGCGTAAGCCCATTGGCCGCGTTCGCCGCAGACCCGGTCTATCACGGCCATATCATCGGTGGCATGGATGGGCTGCACCGAGGCCGCCAGCCCCAAATCCCCCAACCGTTTGAGGTCATCCGGGTGGCTGTGCTGTACGTGTTCGATGCGATGGGGGGCCAGCGGCGGAGAGCCGGTCTGCTGGGGCAGCATCTCGGCGAATACATCCAGTAATTCCCGGATGGCCCGGTCGCCGATGGCGTGAATTACCGCGGACAGCCCTCCCTGGTGGGCGCGGGTGACAATATCGGCAATGCGGCCCATCGGCATCAGGGGCAGGCCGGTTCCGGCATCGGCAAACGGCTCCAGCATCCAGGCGGTGCGCGGCCCCAGCGCGCCATCGGCAAATAATTTGATACCGCCGATGCGCAGATACTCATCACCCAGACCGGTGCGCAGGCCCAGAGCCAAAATTTCATCCAGCTTTTCGCCGGGCAGCATCATCCACATCCGCAGTTTAAGCCGGTTGGCTGCCCGCAACCGCTGCCAGACAGTAAAGGCCGGCAGCCCGTCCTCGCCGCCCATAATCCGCATATCGTGGATACCGGTCAGGCCCAGTTGGTGGGCTGCGGCGATAGCCTCGGTAACAGCCTGGTCTATGTCGACCGGGGTTGGCTCCGGCACAGCCTGCCGGGCCAGGTTGATAGCCAATTCGCGCAGAATGCCGGTCGGGTGTCCCTGTTCATCTCGTTCGATGATGCCCATTTCCGGGTCGGGCGTGGCCGCGGTGATGCCGGCCAGTTCCAGCGCTTTGGAGTTGGCCCACACCAGATGCAGGTCGGTGCGATACAGCAGGACCGGGTTATCCGGGGCCACGGTATCCAGGTTGCTCCGGTTGGGCAGTTGCGGCACGGCCCAACGATCCTGATTCCAACCCTGGCCCAAAATCCACTGGCCTGGTTTGGCTTCTGCCACGGCCTGCTCCACTTTTTGTTGTACCTTAGCCAGCGAGGTCGTTTCGGTCAGGATGACCTGTTGGCGCAGCATCGCCCAATCATAAAAATGAAAATGAGCGTCGGTCAGGCCGGGAAGCACGCGCCGCCCGTTCAGCCTGATGGTTTGGGTGTGGGGCCGGGCCAGGGCCAGAATATCGGCGTCTGTTCCCACGGCCCAAATGCGATTATGTTGAATGGCCAGGGCGGTGGCTTGCGGCAGGGCGGGGTCCTGGGTGCTGATCTGGCCGTTGAAAAGGATTAAGTCGGGCATTGTGTCTCTCCGAAAATAAGCGATGAGAATAGACCTGACCGGGTTAGCTTCTTCGCTTTGCTCGAAGTGCTACGCAAAAATCTGCGGGGTCTTTAACGATGGTCATGGGTACAGTAGGGGCGGGTCACAGGCCCGCCCCTACGATATTGGCGTTGGGTTATACGATTATATCAGAAAACCCTGCGGCAGCGGGTCTTCCGGGGTGAGGACAAATTGGTGCAGGCCGGTAATGTGAGCCGCCCCGCGTACTTCCGGCACAATGGCTGGATACTGGTCTACGGTAGTTTGGCGCACAATCCGGGCATCGAAGGTGGTGCCCAGCAGCCCTTCGTTGACAAAGGGTTGGCCTGGCGCCAGTTGGCCGCGGCGATGCAGCAGGGCCAGTTTGGCACAGGTGCCGGTGCCGCAGGGGGAGCGGTCAATATGCCCCTCACCCAGCACCACAAAGTTCTTGCCTCGACCCTGCTGGTGGCGGCTGCCGTCGAAAAATTCTACCACGTCAATGGTGTTGACATAGGTGCGCTGCGGATGCTGGACCGATAGTTGCTGGTTGCCGGCCTCGATGATGGCCATCCCCAGGTCGGTCAGTTGGGGGGCGTTTTCGGGGGTCAGGGCCAGCCCTATCTGCTCGGCGGAAACCATCACAAAAAAGCCGCCGGTAAAGGAGAGATCAACCTGAATTTGCCCCAGACCAGGCACCTCCAGCGGCTGGTCCAGGGCCAGGGCAAAGGCCGCGTCCGGTTGAATTGCCACTGAATCAACGACGAGGCGTTCGCTGGCGCGCCGGACGCGGGCCGAGGTGTGCCAGGCTCCGGAGGGAGTATCTACCACCACCGGAGTTTCCGGAAATTGCGGCTCCAGCAGGCCCAGCTCCAGCAGGGCGCTGACCGCGGCCATGGTGGCGTGCCCGCACAGGTAGGGGTACCGTTTGGCATCCATGTAAATCATGCCAAAGGCGGCTTCGGGGCTGGTCGGTTCGGTCAGAACGGCGCCGAACATATCGCGGTGACCGCGTGGTTCCTGGGTCAGCCGCAGACGCACTTCGTCCTTATGTTGGGCCAGGTAGAGCCGTTTGTCGTTGATGGTTTGACCCGGCAGGGAGGGCAGGCCGCCCACCACCAGCCGGGCCGGCTCTCCGCCCACGTGGGAGTCAATCGTCAGGATTGAATCTTGAAACCGTTCTTGAAAAGCAGCTTTGATTTTTGCGGCAAACATCAACTTAATCCCACAGGGTTTTGGTGAGGTCGGTGAACTCTGAGGCAGGGCCGTCCAGCCGGTTGCGGCCCAGCTCCAGAACATAGACGTAATCGGCAATTTTGAGGGCCTGCCGGATTTCCTGGTCTACCAGAATGATGGTCAGGCCATCGTTGTCGCGCAGGTCAACCAGCATGCGGTACACGTCTTCTGATAACAGTTTTGATAGCCCCGCGGTGGGTTCGTCTACCAGAATCACACTGGGGTCTGTCATCAGGGTGCGGCCCACTTCAACCATGCGCTGCATTCCGCCGGACAAGTTGCCGGCGTTATCGTTCTTGCGGCCGCGTAAGTCGGGGAACCGCTGGTAGTTTTCTTCGATTTTGCGCTCAACCAGGGCTGTGTCTTTACGGAAGGTCCAGGCTCCCAGCCGCAAGTTATCGTCAACCGACATAAACGGAAAAACGCTGGAATGTTGCGGGATATAGGAGATACCGGTTTTTATGAGTTCGTGCGAGGGTGTCCCCATAATATCCTGGCCATTTAACAGAATTTGACCGGCCCGGGGGGAGAGGAAGCCGTAAATGGCTTTGAGCAGGGTTGATTTTCCAACACCGTTGGCCCCCAGGACAGTGGTGATTTGGGCCGTATCGGCTTTTAGCGATACGCCGCGCAAAATGTCAAGGTCTTTGTAGTAGCCAACGTACAAATCTTTAATTTCAATCATCTTCGTCTTCTCCCAGGTAGGCTTCGATAACGCGCGGGTCTGTTTTTACGTCCGAGGGGGGACCATCGGCGATGATGCTTCCGTAGTGGAGGACCACCAGCCGTTGGCTGAGGGTGAAAATGGAGGACATATCGTGGCTGACGATAATGAACGATTTTCCCTGGGCGTGGACGGTGTTGATATATTCAAAGATGGTTTCCATCAATTTGGGATGGACTCCGGCAAACGGTTCGTCCAGTAACAGCAGGTCGGGGTCAGTCATCAACAGTTGACCCAACTCCAGCAGTTTTTGTTGACCCCCGGAGAGGCTGCGGGCATAATCGTCGCGCAGGTGGTACATCGTCAGAAAATTGAGGATGTCGCTGGCCTTTTCTTTCATTTTTTGATGACCCTGGTCCGGGAAAACGGCCAGAGCCGGAACCAGCATATTTTCCATCACCGTCATACGCCGAAAGGCGCGCGTTACCTGAAAGGTGCGGCCAATGCCTAACTCTGTTACCTGGTTGGGTTTCAGTCTTTCGATGTTTTTGCCGTTCAGCTTGATTTCGCCGGCTGAGGGATTGTGGATGCCGCAGATGGTATTAATCAAAGTGGATTTTCCGGACCCGTTTGGTCCGATCAGGCCGGTAACCCGACTGCCGGAAAATTTCAGAGACACATTGTTCAGGGCCTGGATACCGCCAAAGTTTTTTGAAATATTCTGAATTTGTAGTTCCATCAGGCTTCCACCTCCTGCCCGTCTGCCCGGATGCCTTCCTGAGAAGCATCCTCTCGGAATTCGGCCCGCGGCGCTGAGCCGCTGAGCCATTGCAGCAGCGGCGCCAGCAAGCCGTTGCGGGCAAACCGCAGCGTCAACATGAGCAGCAGGCCAAAAATAACCAGTCGCCACGTATCAAAATCTCGCAGCCATTCCAGGCTGATCTGGATGATAATACCACCCAGGGCCGCGGCCAGCAGGCTTTCTACCCCGCCAATGATGGCCATTGCAATAACCAGGCCCATTTGCGGCAGAACCAGCATATTGGGAGACAAAATGTTGACGTAGTGGGCAAAGAAGACGCCGGCCAATCCGGCCAACATACTGGTGATGACAAAGGCCAATATTTTGTAGCGTACCACATCTACGCCGCGGGCGGAGGCGGCGGTTTCGTCTTCGCGGATGGCCCTCAAAAACAGGCCAATCCGGGAGTTGACCAGCCAGTACATAAACATCAGGCTGACAACCAGCACGCCGAGCATAATATAATAATAGGGGACGCGGGAGATAATATCTTCACCCAGTAACGGCGCTACCGCCAGGCCCTGGTCGCCACGGGTGATGGTGGCTTCGCCTTTAATGATGATGCGTAAAATTTCGGAAAAGGCAATGGTGAACAGGGCCAGATAGGCGGCTTTGAAACGCAAGACCAGCAGGGCAATGACCAGGCCGCTGAGACCGGCCATCAAAATACCGGCGATAATCCCAATGGCGGGGGGCGTATCGAGATAACGGCCCAGCAGGCCGCTGGTATAGCCGCCGATAGCCACAAATGCCAGATGACCAAATGAAAATTGTCCGGCCACGCCGGCCAGCAAGGCCCAGCTGGAAGCTAACAGGGCAAAATAATAGGCGATAATTACCACGTGCAACCAGTAATTCTGTAAAAAGAGAGGGGCCAGCAGGGCCACGGCAGCCGTAATCGCGATCAATCCCCACCGAATATATACCGGGGCGCGGGCAGCATTTTTTTCTTGATGGGTTGTCATGCTTCTTTCCTCCCAAAGAGGCCCGTTGGTTTTAACAGCAGTACCAGCGCAAAAATAATCAGGCCATAGACGGTTTTATACTTGATGGCTCGGCTGGGGTCCGGGAAGTAGCCGGCGCCCAGGCTTTCGACGATGCCGATGATGATGCCGCCCAGGATACTCCCCCGGATAGACCCCATACCGCCCAGCACAATAATTACAAATGAGCGTACCGACGGTTCGGCGCCCACATCCGGTACCACCGAAAAGCTGGGGGCCAGCAAGGCTCCGGCGGCGGCGGCCAGGCCCACGCCAATACTAAAGGCCAGGCTGTTCATCCGCAGCGAGTTGATGCCGACGACGGCAGCCGCGTCTTTGTTTTGACTGACAGCTTGTAATGCTTTCCCCATCCAGGTTTTCTGGATGATCCACAGCGTGGAGCCTAGTAATAGCAGGGCAGATACGCTGGCGGTTAAGCGGTCGGCGCTGATGCGGGTAAAGCCCAGGCTAATCGAGCCTTCGAAAAATGAAGGGGGACGGTGCGGATACGGCCCAAACACAGCCAGGGCCAAATTCAGTAAAAAGAAAGATAGGCCAAAGGTAATCAGAATGGAGTATTCTGCCGGGCGCTCGATTTGGCCCTTGTGCATTGGCCGTAGAAACAGAAGTTCAAACAGTAATCCGAGCAAGCCGCCCATCAGGCCGCTTAAAAGGACAGATAAAAAAGGATTGAAACCGGTCAGGGTTGTCAGAATATAGTATGAGGCATAACCGCCCAGCATGTAAAATTCACCGTGGGCAAAGTTGATAACGTTGAGGATTGAAAAAATCAGGGTCAATCCCAGCGCAATCAGGGCGTAAATTATCCCCATAATAAGGCCTGTGCTTAACAGGGATAAAAAGAATTCCATTGCTTCCTCCCATGGAAATAGACGAATAAACGAATCTACCCCTGAGCGAGTTAGTGATGATGTTGTTGCTCCTGTGGTAAATTCGGCCCGCCTCCTCCCCAGCGATGGGACATGTATTGCAGTTGGGGCTGTGGCAGAAGGGAATGTGCCCCGCAGCGGGGGCGTGGTTAAAGAAAGAATGTGGCGGATTTCAGTCGCCACATTCTTTCTTTGTTATGTTAGTTTATTGTGGGGGCGCGGTGTAGACTGGCCCGGTGGCACGTTCAACAGGATAAACCACAGTTGCTTCGTCAACGGTTTGGTTGGGGGCGGTGTATTGCAGGATAAAGACGTTGGGGGTGAGCCACTGGTGCCACATCCAGGCCGGTTTGTCATCGGGAACAGGATTGGCGGCGGTGTACTCAAACCAGATTTCGCCCAATACACCCGGATACCGCATATTTTCCAGAGCGGTAATCATCGCGGCCGGGTCGGTGGAGCCGGCATCTTCGATGCTCTTGACTAACAGGTAGGCGGCATCATAGCCTTCCATGGCTACGCCGCCGGGGGTTTGGCCGTAGCGGGCTTCGTAGTTCTGGATAAAGGCGTCTGTTTTATCGTTCCACAGAGATTTGGGCAACCCCACGTAGGTGAAGAAGGTGTAGTTGGCGCAATCGCCGGCATTTTCCCAATATTCCGGGTATTGGGCATCTACACTGGCGTAGTAGGCAGTTTGGGCAGTGGGAGCCAGTCCCAGGTCACAGGCCTGGCGCAGCATCCGGCTGTTGCCGATACCGGTAATTACACCAGCCAGCAGATCGGGGGGATCCTGGGCAATTCTTTGCAGAATGGGGGTGAAATCTTCAGTTTTGGGATCGGCAAAAATAACTTCGACATCGGTCACGCCCAGGTCGGCCAGTTGGCTGACCCATTCTTCGGATTGCAGCCGGCCGTAGTCAGTTTCTTCGACGACAAAGGTAATTTTTTGCCAGCCGACTTCGGCGATGTAGTTGGTGGCAATGCTGCTGTAAAATTCAATAGAGGGGGCAATCCGGAAGACTTCAGGATAGCCACTGCCGGTTACGTCATCGGCCCACGGTTCCGCAAAAACAGTGGGGATGCCGTATTTATGGGCTACTTCTTTTTCAGTCAGGGCCACGCCGCTGTGGTATTCGCCGGTCAGACCCACAACATTATCGTTGGTGATTAATCGTTCGGTGACCGCGGTGCCTCGTTCCGGCAAACCTTCGGTGTCACCAAAAACCAGTTCAACCTGTCTGCCCAGCACACCGCCGGCCTGGTTGATTTCATCAACGGCCATTTCAGCCGCTTGTTTCAACTCCAGCCCACCCTGGTAGGAACCGGGGGCAGACAATGGACCAAATCCGCCGATGACAATGGTATCTCCGGCGTCGGTTGCGCCCAGGGTTTCTACGGATTGATCTACGTAAGCTTGAGCTTCTTCCTGGCTGGGAATGTAGATTTTCCAGCCAACTTCAATGGCGTTGGAGTCGCTGATAACGGCGTAGCTGTCATCTTCGGCGCTTTTTTGGTTGGTGTAGTAGGTAATCGCCGGGTAGGCCAGCACATCACCCAGGAATTTTTCTGATAATTTACTCAGCCAGTCATCGGCCTGGACAACATAATCTTCCCCTTGTGCCAGTGGCGCGGCGGCAGATGCTACGGACGTCAACAGCATCACGGCGATAATTGCAAAAAGTATAGCCTTTTTCATTGGAACATCCTCCTTTAGAGTCAATCAATAAGAACTTTGTTAGTGGCCCTGTTTTTGGTAATGATGAATGGGCCAATCACCCGATAGTATGTTTTTTTTCAGAGACATCCTCCTTTCCAGGGTCAGCTTGTATTAGGCGAAAGTTTCCGGGGAGTAGCCCAAACTGCGAGAAATTTGTCGGGCTGTTTTAACAATTTGGGGGGCCAGATCATCAATTAATTTTTCCGGCGACACCCGATGCGCCGGTGCCGAAATGTTGATAGCCGCCACTACCTGCCCGTCGTGCTGGCGGACGGGCGCAGCCACGGCGCACAATTCCGGCAACATCTCTCCATAGCTTTGGGCAAACCCTTGTTGGCGAATGATAGCCAGGGTTTCTTTGAGTTTTTCCGGAGTGGTAATTGTTTTGTCAGTCAGGGGGGTCCAGGTGGTAGCCCGGAGAACCGTTTCAAGGTGGTCCGGCGTGAGATGAGCCAGTAACATTTTGCCGCTTGAGGTACAATAGGCCGGCAATCTTGACCCTACCGGGCGGTAGATGCTGACCATATGTTTGCTGCCCACCCGGTCTATGTAGACGACATCTTGTTGGTCCAGGACCACTAAATTCACCGTTTCCTGGACTTCGTCAACCAACTGGCGCAGGTGAGGAGTCGCTATCTGTCGCACTTCCAGACCGCTCAAGGCCACAAACCCTAACCGTAAAACTTCTAACGAGGGCCGATATAGTTTGGTTTGTTCATCACGTTCAAGATACCCCAGGCTCAACAGGGTGCAGAGCAGGCGATATGTTGTAGTTTTGTTTAACTGTAAGCGTCTGGAGATGTTGGTCAGGCTGAGGGCCGGTTTGTCTTCACTAAAAGCGGATAGAATCGCCAGGCCCCGGGCCAGACTTTCGACGTGATAAGTGGACTCCACAGTTCTGTCACCTGTGCAAATGCTGGGTTTTCTTAATTACGATACAGCTCGGAAATAGAGGGGTTCGCTAAAAGAAATAAAGTTTCTGATGATGAAACTTATTATAAGTGTAAACAAGGAGGTTTGTCAAATACGTTGTCAGCCGTAATTTGGCAGCGACTATTTAGCCCAACTAACTATTATAATGTGTCCAGTGGAAATAGTGCGGAATACGAAATTACAGGCACAATCGCAGGGTTATTCTGTAGGGGAGGCCAGCCATTCCTGGTAAAGCGGCTCGACATCCTGCCCTGATACCTGTTCGATGGCATTGAGCAGGTCCGGCGGATAGGCGATTTCATACCGGTGTTGCCGGTAGTAGGCTTGCAGAATTTCGGCAAAGATTTCGGGCGTGACCGCGGTGCGCAGCGCGTCGAAAAACAACGGCCCTTTGCTGTAGACGAAGACGTTGTAATCCTCTTCGGTAAAATCTGCCACTGGGCCAATCACTGACCGGTCTCGCCCCTGGGCTTTGGCCCGCTCATAGGGGCCGCGCAGGTAATCGGCCACAATGGTCTGACCCATTTCCGGCCCTTTGACAGCCTCCCAGTACAGTACAGCGCTGTAGTTGGTAAGCGATTCATCCAGCCACGGTTCATCAAATTGGTCGTTGCCCACCACATTGTACCACCATTGATGGGCTACCTCGTGGACAGTGGCGTGTTCAAAAAAATTGCCGGATTGTCCGTAAATATTTTGGGCCAAAACCACAATGCCCGGATATTCTACACCACCGGCGGTGGTGGGCGTGGCGGCCAAATCAAACTCGGCGTAGGGATAGGGGCCAAAAATTTGATTGTACAGGGTCAACGCATCAACCGCGTATTGCAATGCTTTTTGGTCGCCATCGGCCAGGTCTGGTGGATAGTAGCTGGTAATGGTGATGTTGTCTACGGTCTGGCGGCTGGTTTGATAGGTGGGGTTCATGGTGATGAAAAAATCGCGCATCGGCCCGGATACAAATTGCAGGGTTTTGGTGCCGTCCTCATTGGTCCGGCTGTCGAGCAGGCTGCCGGAGGCGGCGACTACCTGTTCTGCCGGCACCGTCAGGCTGACCCGGTACAGGGAAGCATCCAGAAAGGCGGCATCACCGTAGGCGGGCGGAATTTCGATGTTCCAGCCCTCGTCATCATAAACAGCGAGCGCCGGATAAAAACCGGGCAGGGTAGTGGTGTCGGCCCGGTACAGAAATATATTGTAGCCGCCGCCCCGGATGTGGCCCGGGATTTTGGCCTCAAAGGTGAGGGTCAGTTTGATGGATTCACCCGGCGGGAGGGGCTGGGCCAGCGGCGCCCGCAACGCAGTGTCATCGGCTTCCAGGGCAAACGTTACGGGGGTACCGGCGGCGGTAACACTACTGACGGTCATTTCTCCGCTGTAGCCGGGTAGATTAGGATAGAGCCGAAAATATAGTTCGCTCAGAGGGACATTTTCGGTGTTCGTATAGTAAATTTCTTCGGTACCGGTTAAGTGGACCGGAAAGTGGCGGTCGTCGTCCACAAAATAGAGGCTGATGTCAATATTGTAGCGGCTGGCCCCGGCGGCGATGACCGCGCTGATGTCATCGGCATAGGCCGGGCGCATGGCCTGGCGATAAATGGACAGGTCCGCGGTGGGGGTGACGGTTGGCGACGGCGGCACGGTGGGAGATGGCGGCGGTGGGGTGGGGCTGGGGGTTGTGGTTGGCGACGGTTTGGCGGTGGCGGTAGGGGAGGCGGTGGATGTCGCGGTCGGCGGGGCGGGTTGGGATTGTTGGGCCGCGGCCGGCGGCTCTTCCTGGCCGGGCAGCCGGACAACAAGCTCGCAGGCTGTCACCAGGTTGAGCAGTAGTCCGCTGAACAGGATAACTATGAATGTTGAAAAGGGGTTACGTTTTATCATCATAATCATTGTACCGATTCACCCGATTTTGTTACAAATCAGCGCAGCCATTTTTCGGCCAGGGGGTTGAGATTTTGCCCCGAGACCCGACCGGCGGTGGCTAAAAAAGTCTGGGGGCTGGCAATTTGATAACGGTTTTCGGCGTAATAGGTTTGCAGCGTTTCATAATAAAGGTCATCGCCCAGTTGCTGGCGCAGGGCGTTAAAAAATAGGGCCGCTTTGGCATAAACCAGCAATTCGTAATTATGGGCCTCAAACTCGGCGGCGGGCCGGTCTACCCGACCGTCCACCCCACCGGCTGCGGCAGCATTAAAAGGCGTTTGCCAGCGTTGCGTCAACAGGGCTTCTGCTTTTGCCTGGCCAAAGACGCCGCGGTAATAATCATAGGCGCTGTATTCGGTTAAGCCTTCGTCCAGCCAGGGGTGCCGGTACGGATTGCTGCCTACCACATTGTACCACCATTGATGAGCCACTTCGTGGGCTACCAGAAAAGTCAAATGCTGCCGCTGCGACTGGTATAAATCCGTCCCAATCAGTATCAAGCCGCTGTACTCCATGCCCCGGTAGTTGAGCGGGGCCTGTACTACCGCCAGGGTGGTGTAGGGGTAGGGGCCAAACGTATCGCTGTACAGCCGCAGTGAGGCCGCGGCGTGGGCCAGAGCTGCCTGAGCCGCGGGTTGGTGTCCCGCCCGGTAATAGGCTATTACCTGTGCTCCCGCGGCCTGCTCGCCGATGGTTTCAAACGGTCCGGCAATTACAGTCATATCGCGCAGCGGGCCGCCGGCAATGTGCCATGTGCGCCGACCATCGGCCTGATCGGTGGTGTTCAGCACAGACCCGCCGGTCGCGACCTCAAGTTCCGCCGGCAAGGTTAAATCCAGTTGATAAAAGGCCGCGCCATGAAACAGTACATCGGCGTGGGGGGGAGGATCATCCAGAATCCACGTCTCGTTTTGGTGAGCAGCCAGCGCCGGGTAAAAACCGGGCAGGCTGAGGGTGTCGCCGTGCCAGCCGAACAGGACGTAATCTACTGTATCTCGCCGGGGCAACTCAACTGTAAAATTCAGGGTGATGGTCTGTTCGACGGCTGTATCGCCTTCTGTGATGGGCGGTAAGGTCAGGCCGATGGCGGTATTATTGGCCATCGGCACAAAATCAACCGGCGAGTCGTTGAGCAAGGCCGCGGTAATCTGCATCTGACCGCCATAATTTTGCAGATTGGGGTACAGGCGAAAAACCGCCTCCGGCTCAGTTGTGGATAGCGATACCACCGCCACCCCGGTCAGGGTCTGTCCGTCCTCAGAAAGTTCGGCGGTCAACTGGTAGCGGGGCAGGCCCGCCGTTGACTCCAGCTCAGCCTGGGCCGCCGGCTGGAGCGAGGCTTGATAGGGCAACAGCGGGTTGGGGGGTGGTTCCGCCAGCCCGCCGATTAAGGCCGAGGGGCTAAAGGCGCAGGCGGTCAGGCTGCCAATCACCATCAGCCACAGCCCAATAATAATCCCCGGCAATCGTAAAACAGAGGGTTTGACCAAACAAGAAAATTGACGGATGACTTTTTTCTTTAACATAAGTGAATTATACCACAAAAATGGTTTTTCTGACGGTATCGCCGCCCCTTGTAATGTTGACGAGATTGGCCCCTCAAAAATCATTTTGACAACAGATAGCCATTGTGATAAACTTTACGAATTGATTGCCCCGATGTTATGACATAAGGAGTTGTATTAACGTGCCAATTGACTACATGCCCATCCTTATCTTCTTGTTGATTACCACGTTTATCGCCGCCTTCGCCCTGATTTTACCCCATTATTTGGGGCCTCGTCGGCCCAACAAAGCCAAATCAGAAGAAATCGAATCTGGTAAATTAATTTATGGCGATGCCCGACGTCGGGTTCCCATTCAATATTACATGGTCGCCATGCTTTTTATCCTGTTTGATATTGAAGTCCTCTTCTTTTATCCATGGGCAGTTCTGTTTTGGGACTTAAAATGGTACGGACTGTTGCAGATAGGAATTTTCTCGTTATTGTTGATTGAAAGCTATGTTTATGTCTGGAAGAAAGGGATATTGGAATGGAAATAAATCCGGAACGATTACCCACATTCCAGGAAATGGAGGCCGCGGCCGCCCAGGGTAAAACCGGCAGTCTGGGTGTGGCCCTGACCCGGGTGGAAGATTTAGTCAACTGGGGGCGGGCCAACTCGGTATGGCCGTTGTTGTTTGGGCTGGCATGTTGCGCCATCGAGCAGATTACCGCCGGCATGCCCCGCTTTGATATTGCCCGCTTTGGCTCAGAAGTGTTCCGGGCTTCGCCCCGGCAGGCCGACCTGCTCATTGTTTCCGGACGGGTTTCAAATAAAATGGTGCCGGTCATCCGGCGGTTGTATGACCAGATGAGCGACCCTAAATGGGTCATCGCCATGGGAGATTGCGCCTCGGTGGGGGGACCGTTTAACAACTACGCCATTGTGCAGGGAGTTGATAAAATTTTGCCGGTTGACGTGTATGTGCCCGGCTGCCCTCCCCGCCCCGAAGCTCTTTTTTACGCCCTGACCATGCTGCAAAAGAAAATCAAAGCTGTCGAAAAACTGGGCATCAGAGAATAATATCCATCCATTACAGTGCCGTAGCTTCAGCCGCACAAGTTACTCACAAGGAATTACGGTATGACCAACACCGTTGTCGAAAAACTCAAAGCCGCCTTCCCAAAGGCCATTACCGGGCACACCGAATTTCGGGACGAAACTACCGTCCATGTTGACGCCACCCGCTGGCACGAGGCATCTCGATTTCTGCGGGATGATGAAGACCTGCAATACAACCTCCTGGTTGATGTTTATGGTACCGATCGCCTGAAACTGGAGCAGTTGCCCCGTTTCGCCGCTAATTACGAACTGTACTCCATTCCGCACAACAGGTTTTTGCGGGTTGTGGTTGATGCCCAACCGCCCGGCTCAAATAATGGCCCCGACGGCGATTTACCTGTTTTACCCTCCGTGACCGACGTTTGGCCCACCGCCAACTGGCTGGAACGGGAAACCTACGATCTGGTCGGCATCAACTTTAAGAACCATCCCTGGCTGCGCCGCATGATGATGCCCGATAACTGGGTGGGGCATCCTCTGCGCAAAGATTATCCCGTGGGCGGCGAGCCGGTTTACTTTAGCCACGATACCGACAACCTCCGCTTTGAGCATTTGGGCAAGCAGATTATGGCCGCCCCCTCCTTTTTAACCGAACTGCCCCCCGATATGGACACCGAAAAACATATGGTGGTCAATATGGGGCCGCAGCATCCGGCCACCCACGGCGTGTTACGGCTGGCTCTGGAGCTGGACGGCGAAATTGTCGTGAAAGTCCGGCCGGAATTGGGCTACCTTCACTCCGGCTTTGAAAAAACCGGCGAAAGCAAACGGTACGAAAAATTCATCCCCTACTGCGACCGGATGGATTATACCGCCTCCATGAACAACAACTTGGCCTATGTGATGGCCGTCGAAAAATTACTCGACGTCGAAATTCCGGAACATGCCCAGTATGTGCGGGTGATCCTCTCTGAACTGCAACGGATTGCCAGCTATCTGGTCTGGTTGGGCACGCACGCCATGGACGTGAGCGGCACCATCCACGCCCTGTTGATGTACTGTTTCCAGGAACGGGAACGCATTCTGGACCTCTTCGAAATGGTGTGTGGGGCCAGGATGACCACCAGCTATTTCAGCGTTGGCGGGTTGCGCTGGCCGCTGCCCGGCGGCTTCAATGATGCCGTCAACGCCTTTCTCAAAGAGTTTGATAGTTATCTGCGCGATTACGAAACCATGCTGTCAAAAAACCCAATCTGGCTTAGCCGTTTGAAAGGCGTCGGTTATCTTTCTGCGGAAGAAGCCGTTGCCCTGGGCATAACCGGCCCTATGCTGCGGGGCAGCGGGGTGAACCTTGATTTGCGCAAGGCCCAACCCTATTCCAGCTACGACCATTTTGATTTTGATGTGCCAACCATGACCGAGGGCGACAGCCACGCTCGCTACGTGTTGCGAGTTTTTGAAATGCGGCAAAGTGTGCGGATCATTGAGCAGGCCATGCAAAAACTAAAACCCGGCCCCTACCGCACCTCAGACCGCAAAGTGGCCCTGCCGCCCCGCGAAGAAATATCCAGCAGCATGGAATCGCTCATCCACCACTTCAAGCTGGTCACCGAAGGGTATCGCCCGCCTGAAGGACAGGTGTATGTGGTCGGCGAGAATCCCAAAGGCTGGCTGGGCTTTGGCCTGGTCAGCGACGGTACCGCCGTTCCCCACCGGTTGCGAGTGCGAGGCCCTTCATTTGTCAACCTGCAAGCCACCGATACTATGGCCCGCGGCGGCTTTGTGTCTGACCTGGTAACAATTATCGGCTCCATAGACGTAGTCTTGGGCGAAGTAGACCGGTAATCAATGGTCAATTCTTAATGATCAATGAGCCCAAAAAATTGCGATTTGAAAATTGAGAATTGAGATTTGAAAATTGAAAATTGAGATTTGAACTATGTGGTCTGAACAAGAACAAAAAGAACTGGATGAAATCCTCAAAAAATATCCGGCGGACCGGAAAATGTCGGCGGTGCTGCCGGCCCTGTACCTGGCCCAACGGGAGAAAAACTGGCTGGATGATGCCGACATTGCCGCGGTAGCCGAGGCCCTGGACATCAGCGTGACCCACGTTCATTCCATCATCGGCTTTTACACCCTGTTTCGCAAGGAAAAAAGCGGCAAATACATGGTCCAAATCTGTACCGATTTGCCCTGCGCCCTGCGCGGCGCCGAAGCCTTTTTCGACCGGCTGTGCCAGCGCATGGGGCTTGGCCCGGATGGCGGTACTACCGAAGACGGCCTCTTTACCGTGGAGCCGGTCGTTTGCCTGGCCGCGTGTGACAAAGCGCCGATGGGCCAGATTAATCTGGAATATTACGAAAACCTCACCGATGAGCAGATTGACGAGGTTATCGCCAGCCTGCGTGAAGCCGAAAAACAGTAGAGATTCGGCAACTCGCAGATTTGTTGTAATGAATTGTTGAGCCGCTGGATCGCTTATTCTTAAAGGAGCACAAACAACGGATGGGAAATGAGCTATTATCACAATACGTCCTTTTCCGCCATCGAGACGTAGACAACATCCGCGATATCGAGGTCTATC
>Ga0180435_10003040_pt1 | contig 16962 bp, 12 predicted proteins | sample SS_ome_3_FD_132467 | JGI IMG/M metagenome (GOLD analysis project Ga0180435, IMG submission 132467) | Hypersaline lake sediment archaeal communities from the Salton Sea, California, USA - SS_3_S_1 metaG | ecosystem: Environmental > Aquatic > Non-marine Saline and Alkaline > Hypersaline >...
AGGCGGGGAAGCTCAGCGGGCCGGATGTCTCCAGCGATCAACCCGGACTCGAGCTCGGTCCGTAGCATGATGTGCAGGTTGTACGTCACCTCATCTGCCTCGATGCGGATCATCGAAGGCTCTGCGAGATTGGTCGCTCGATACAGCTCCTCTGGGCTGTGCGCGGCAAGCTCAGGGAAGTGCTGCACAGCAGTTGGGTAGAAGGCCTTCCAGAACGGGAGTCCTCGGCCCAACTGGTTCTCGATGATGAGCGCTTGCGCCTCGTCGATTCCGGCGGATGAACCCTCTTCGAGTCGAAGCGTGAAGAGCTCCTCAGGCATGCCTTGGTGATAGAGGCCATGGCCCCCCTCATGCAGTGCGCCGAACAACCCGTACCCGAGGCGATCCTGCTTGTAGGCATTGGTCACGCGGACGTCGCCATAGGCGATCGCAATCGTGAACGGATGCTCGACATCATCCAAAGCCCCGCACTCAAAGTCGTATTGAATGAACTCCAGGGCAGCACGTGCAAGCGCGCGTTGCTTGTCGAGCCTGAAATCCCCCTGTAGAGGAGACGGATCTGGTGGCGTGCCTTCGTCTGCGAGCCTGCCAATGAACGGTGCAAGCCGGTCCCTCAACGGCTGCATGATGCCCTCAAGCTGCGCTAGCGTCATGCCAGGTTCGTAATCCTCAAGCAATGCATCGTAGGGATGCTCCGTGTAGCCGTAGTAGTCCGCGAACCTCCGTTGATAGTCGACGACCTTCTCTAGGTGAGGCAGGAAGGCTTGAAAATCGGATGCTTCGCGGGCCTTTGCCCACGCAGCTTGCGCCTGGGAGCATGTGGTTGTGAAGGCCTCAAACTCATCCGCAGGGATTGCCTTGCGTCGCCGATACTGCCGTCCGACTTCTCGAACGCTCGCGCGTTCGGCCTGACTGAGTTCGCCGTCCGTGCGGAGTTCCTCAAGCAGGTTGCCGAGATCTGGCGATGTCGTGAGTTCGAACACGCGGCGCGAGATCCGGCCAATCACACGTGATCGCGCCTGGATCCCCTTGTCCGGGATGTGCGTTTCCTGATCCCACTCCAGAAGTGCGTGCGCTGACGAGAGCAGCGCGATCTCCTCAAGGTGCTTTCGGTAGTTGGCAATCGCGGGCATGAACCCTCCCTGGGTACTGGATTACGGAGCACCGAGAGGATACTGCATTCGGATTGCCCCCATCTCGTCCGGTGTGTTCGCAGTCGGGATCAACAGCGCTTCGGAGAGGATCAACACTTCCAGCTCGCCGATTGCATCCCAAATCCACTGCGGTACCGTCGCGCGGTTGGCTGCCCAGTTGGCGATGGTTGAGTAGTAGGCGTCTGATGAGATCGCTCCGGCCTCAATGCCGAACTGAAGGAACTCCTCAAGGTCTTGCAGCTTGCTGATACCAACCCCGGAATCGGCGAGTCCAAGTACCCTTAGCCCGCCGGCAAACGTTCCGTTCGCCACGGTCTCGATGGCTTGGTAGGTTGCGTTGTCGATACGTTTCATTGCGCTCGCAAGCCCGTGAAACCCTTCGCCAAGGTAGTCCTGATTCGCGTCTACACCGAAGAAGTAGGGCGGTCCAGACCTTGTCCCTTCCTGTGTGTGAAATGCAGTGATGGCCTGAAGATCCCCAATACCCAGTGCGCCAGCCACGTTGTAGATTGATGCTGCGCCCTGAGCCAGCATCGCCTCGGATGCGATGCGCCCGACGGCGATATCCTGGAACGTTCCGGTATAGGTATAAAGCATGCCGACTTCTGGTGTCAGACCTGTCTCAGCGGCGTAACGGTCGAGTCCCCACTGCATGCCGAAGCGATAGCCAGCTTCAAAATGGTAGAGTACGGGAATCTCGACACCGAGAACGATCCCGGCACGAGGGTATCCGTGATGGGCCGCGGTCAATGCTGCAAGGGCACCGATGAGGGCGGACACTTCATTCTCGTGAAACAGAATGGCCATCACATTGGACCTGTCCGTGATGACTCCGCCTACAGTGAGGTACTTCTGGTCTGGGAATTCGCTAGCGGCCTGGCGCACGGCATCTGCTTGAAGGAAACCGAAGCTGATGATGAGGTCGTACTGCTCGCTGCGGGACAGGTTGCGCAGATTGGGCAGGTAGTCTGATGCTGCAGCGTTCTGGACGATATCCAGCTCAAGATTCAGATCTGTAACAGCAGCTTCTGCACCCTTCGTTCCCATATCATTGAACGACAAGTCTCCACGGCTGCCCTCAAGTAGGATGGCAATCCTCCCGGTCTGAGCCATGGCTCCCAGGGCTACCCCGAAGCAAAACGCGAAGGACAGTAGTAGGGCGATCTTCTTCCTCATTGTGACTCCTTCCACGGATGAGTCCGACAACCAGCAGCATCCTATATCGGACTCAGGAGTCCGATCATACTTCCGTGCCTGACGTTCGTCGAGACGCGTCTCCTATTGGTAGACCGAAGCGATTTGTACAGCGAAGTCTTCCATGGAGGCTCGAAGTGCTTGAGGGCGAAGCACCTCGACGGCTCCACCTAGAGGGAGAAGCTTGGTGCGGGCCTCGTCGAAGTAGGAGAAGGCGAGTGATGCGCGCCTCCACCCAGCGGGTGTGTCGGTCCCGTCGTCCAGGTTAACGACGGTAGGGCGCAGCATGGCTCTTACATGTTCCAGCGCATCCGCACGCAATCGAAGATCTACCTGATAGGAAGGGTCGAGACGCATGCGCTGTTTCAGCCAGTGCTCCCAGAACGATTGGAGATCGAAACCTGAGGATCGCGTGAAGGTGGTGTCATCGATCACGACCGCGCGAACTCGATCGACCCGATCGACTCTGAGTTTCGCGGATTCGTCGGCCCAGATGCAGTACCAGGTAGCCGCTTTGGAAACCAGCGCGTGGGGAGCAATTCGATGGCGGGTGACAATGCCAAAAGGGCGAATGAACTCCGCCTCAACCCAACGATCGTCCATGCACGCACTGAACAGCCGGGACAAGCTGTCACCCTGTTGAGTCCGCTGTGGCCAGGGCTCGGCGTCAATCAGGATTCGACTCGCGAGTCGAAGATGAGAACGCTGCAGTTCCTGAGCAGAGGATGCTGCGAGTTTGAGTTGGGCTGCGCGAAGCGGAGCAGACAAGCCGAGTTCCTTGAGTGGTTGGTGGACGCTCGAGAGCATCAGGGCTGCCAACTCGTCCGGCTTCAGTGTTGTCAATCGGCTCCGGAAGTGTTCGGGCAAGGCGCACCCGCCCGATGGCCCTGGCGTCGTGTCAAGTGGGAAGCCCGCGACCCGTAGTGCGTAGATATCTCGAAGTAACGTCCGTCGCGACACCTCAAACTCCTGCGCCAGGGTCTGCACAGTTGTCCTCCCATGGGTCTGGAGATACATGAGGATGGCCAGCAATCTATCCGCGCGCATCGGACTCCTCCTGAGCCATTGTAATGGTGACAGTAGTTGACACTAATCGTCTGTAGGATCTCTGTCAAGGAGGATCCATGACAGAAGACATTCGCAAGGTTCCCGTGCAGCTGAAGCCGGCGGAGCCCAAACATGCGTCGCTGATGACGGCAATTGAGGCCCGAGCATTTCTGGATGAGATGCAGTATGTGTCGCCTGAGAAGCTCGCTGAGCTAAAGCGTCTGAAGTACCCGCCGCTGGGACCTCCAGGAATCCTGGATTCGAACTGGACGCGGGACAACATCGAATGGGAGGGCTGCCACTACTACATCATCTGCTATGGAGAGGGTGTTGTAGGCGGCGTGTTCTTCCCCGCGGATTGGCAGAAGTTCCCTGAGGAGAATTTCTGGCGGATCTTCATCGAGCCCATGTACCATGGTCGCGGCATTGGGTCAGAGGTCTTTCGGCAGGTCTATCGTATGCACCCGGATGTGAAGCGCTGGAGGTTGGGAACGCCAGAGTTCAACCCAAAGACGCGGCACTTCTACGAGAAAATGGGGTTCCGGCTCCTAGGAATTGAGGAGAAGGAAGGCATCTGGTTTCGATCTGCGGAATACGAGAACGTGCTAACGCACGAAGAGCGGCTGAAGCTGTGAGGCTGTTGGAGGGAAGATGCTAGACAACGTACGGATTGTCGAGTTGCCCGACATGCGCGTGGCGAGCGTACTAGGCTACGGCCCCAGCCCCGAGGATCAGGCCGTTCGCATGATTATGGAGTATGCAAGAAGCATCGGCATTGAACCTGGGAGCGAGGGCTATCGAACGTTTGGATTTGACAATCCGTCTCCGTCTCCCGGAAGCCCAAACTACGGCTATGAGAAGTGGCTCGTCATTGGCCCCAGCGTGGAGGCAGCGGCACCCGTCGAGATCAAGCAGATCCCAGGCTCAAAGTACGCGGTGACCCGCTGCGTCGGCCTGGAGAACATCACGCGCTGCTGGCGCGAGCTGATAGCCTGGTTTCACGACAGCCCGTACACCCATCCCCACGGCAGGCGATGGTACCTTGAGGAACCACTGAGCCCGTTCGAACCTGATACGAGGAAGTGGGTCTTCGATCTGTACTACCCGATTGCGGAGTGACACCGGCTGGCCTACCAGGGACGGCCAGGCTCTTCGAGCTCAATGAACTGGCCACCATCGAGCTCGAAGATCTGGAACGGATTTGATGGCCACTTGCTCAGCAAACCGTAGCCGTAGACATAGGTCCCGTGGTTCTTGACCTCGATATCGCCAGAAATCGTGCATCCTTCCAAGTACATCAATCCCTCACGGTAGGCTGCTGCGTGATCGAGACTGGAATCGTAGATCTCGTAGGTAGCAGGGCCATCCCAAACGCGCGGATCTGCCAGGTTCGAATCGCGCACGACAAGATGCATGTTGCCCCAGGTTGTGGGCCAAGCCTTCTCAAGACGCGAGTTGATGACCCTTAGCGAGGAGTCAATGGCCGGAAGCGACCACAGCCTGTTGGCATAGTAGGTGCCTGTACTGCTGCCCGGAGTCCCAAGTCCAACCAACTCGCACTCCACGAACCCAGGCTCATTGCGATAAATGGCCCAGCCGATGCTGAATCCATCCGTCGTGTTGCGAACCGTGACATTTGTACCAGGCGAGAGGCTGATATCGCGCTGATAGAGGTAGGAGTCATCGATATCGATGAGCGTGTCCGGCCAGAGATCATCCATAACCCAATCCACCCAACGGCGCTTGCGAGCGAAGCTGATGTCCACCGATCCCTTGGGTGGGAACAACTCAAGCCAAAGATGGTGGGCATTCTCGATCTCCACTGTTGACCCAGAAGTAGAATCCTGAATCGTCATACTCACAGTCGAGTAGTTGAAGGACTCATAGTCCACAGCGCCCCAGATGCTGGTCCATGGATCTCCAACGAAGTGGTCGAACCAGACAGTCGCGCCGTCCTCAAACTCCCAATTCACCCAAAATGCGTTGTTCGAAAACGAGTAGGTGTCGGTCACGTGAAGCGTTCCGCCGCGTTTGATGCGGAGACGCGTTTGCTGATGCTCATCCTGATCCCAGAGCAGTAGACAGTTCTCCAGTACCAATGTTCCGAAGATCTCGATGTCTGCACGCCGTTGTGGCCGAATCCAGATGATGCTATCTGTGATCGTCGTGCTCCGCCCAGCCCGGACTGTGAACGTATCGTCCCAGACGATCTGCTCACGTGGATCCCCAGGTTGATGCGTGTAGCCGTTGGTTCGCGTGCTCCAGATCGGCATGTCCGTCTCAGAACCATCTATCCAGCAGAAGACGCAATCACCCTCGTACGCGGAGCGGGGAATCGCCAGTGTAGGGACGTTGCAGACGCCTACGAACAGGGCAATACTGAGCAAACCACCCGCGATTCGTTTCATGCGACCATTGTACAATGCCTGCTAGCGGTTGCGACAGGTAGACGTGTGGATGCCGCTCGAAAGCACAGACTGTGAGACGTATGTGAATAGCGCAGAGGGCATAGACTCCAGAACTGGGAAGCAAATGGCGCGAGAAACCCCGCGCAAGGTTGCGATTGTGACAGGCGCAAACAGCGGGATCGGATTCGAGGTTGCAAAGGCATTGCTTGAGGACGGAGTTCACGTGGTGCTAGCATGCCGGGATGGAGTTCGAGCCACCCAGGCAATTGAGACGCTTCGAGACGAAGTCGAGGAGGCATCTGCCGAGATCCAGCTGCTCAATCTAGCCAGTCTTCAGTCCGTGGAACGCTTCGCAGTGACGTTTCGGACACGCTTCAAGCGGCTCGACCTGCTGGTAAACAACGCGGGCGTGATGTTCGAATCCTATGGTCAGACCGAAGATGGATTCGAGCTTCATTGGGGAATTAACCACCTCGGGCACTTTGCGCTCACAGGGCATCTCATTGATCGATTGTTGGCAACTCCAAGATCGCGAGTTGTCACGGTAACCAGCGCAGCCTACCGGTTCGGGCGACTGAGCGCTGAGATGCTGCCTGAGCAAACTGCAAGGGCAGCTTCACGCTTTCAGCTATACGCGCGCTCAAAACGGGCCAATCTGCTCTTCGCAGTTGAGCTCGAGCGAAGACTGAAAGATAGAGATATGAGATCGATTGCAGCACACCCAGGTGGAGCCGCGACTGGATTGGGTAGACACGCGTCAGAATCCGCGCTCTATCGCAGAGTTCTTCCATTTCTTGAACGACTGAGTCAGAGTGCAGCGCAAGGAGCCCGACCCATCATCGAAGCAGCCACAAGCCCCAAGATTGGCGGAGGTGAGCTCTGTCGTCCAGGCGGGTGGCTTGAGATGAGAGGATCTTCCATCTGCCGTAGGCCACGATTGAGAGAGACCGACGCTAGGACGGCTCGCAAACTCTGGAGAGTGTCGGAACAGCAAACCGGCTTGCTATATCCGTTCAGAGCAACCGTAAACGTTGATGATCGGACCTGACACACGGACGAGTCGGCACGATACTTTCTAGTCGGACTCGACAGGCAGATCCACGTGGAACTTCGTAATTCCCGGCGTCTCAATGTCGACTGAAAGCGTTCCAGCATGTTCCCGAACAATGCCGTAGCTGATGGATAATCCCAACCCGGTCCCTTTCTCCTTCGGTTTGGTTGTATAGAAGGGATCGAAAATGCTGGCTGCTGATTCAGGTGCAATTCCGATGCCGTGGTCCTCAACCGTGATTCGCAGATAACGGTCCGTACCTTGGGTATGAGGTCCAGCGACGATGCGGACGATCTTGTTCTCGTCGTACTCCGGGTAGCGCGCGTTCAGCGCATCACGTGCGTTGGTCAGTAGATTTACGAGTACCTGCTGAATCTGTTGGCTTCGACAGCGCACGGTGGGTAGGTTCTCCTCGATCTCTACTTCAATCGTGACCTGTTCTTTGCGCATGAGGGCACCCAGCAGAGACATCGATGCATCCACGATATCTGGAATGTAGGCTGTGCTGTGCTCATCCTTATCTTGTCTGGCAAACGAGAGGAGACTCCGAACGATTGAGGCGATGCGGCCGCCTTCTTCCTGAATCCCTTCGGCGAAATCTCTAAGACTTGGATCATCGACACGACTGGCAATGAGATCCGCGTAGTTGATGATGCCAGTGAGCGGATTGTTGATTTCATGCGCCACACCGCTTGCGAGTGTTCCGATGGCTTCAAGCTTCTGCGTCTGGTGCAAGTGCGTTTCGAGAGCCCGCTTTTCCTGCTCGGCCAGAGCCCGCTCTGCCATTTCGCGTTCGAGATCCATGGTTCGCTTCTCAAGTTTCGCAACGAGGCGTTCACTGTAAAGCCGAAGAACCTCTGTGTCCTCTGGCTCCGCGAGATTCCGTTCGATGGTCCCAGCAGCCGCCTTGTCAACCACGGCGTTGATGCGTGCCATGAACTCATCCGGTTCAGCGGGTTTTCGAATGAAGTCGTCTGAACCGATTGTCGCTGCAAAGTCGGCGTCGCTCTCCTGTGTGTATGTTGCCGTGTAGAACACGAAAAGCGTCTCCTTCAAAACGGGATCCGTCCGAACCTCTCGGCAGAGTTGAAAGCCATCCATGACTGGCATCAGGATGTCGGAGATGATCAAGTCGGGTGCATTCGCATGCGCGAGTTCGAGCGCCTCCTGCCCATTGGTTGCGGACCATACAGCGTGTCCGTGTCCCTTCAGAAGGCTCTCCAGCAAATAGCGGGCATCGGCTTTGTCGTCAGCAATCACGATTCTCATTCGAGGGGCCTTCCTTCCATGCTTGGTTCACTCAATGACTTGCCTGGGGGCTTGGCGATGCATTGCATCACCTCATCCAGAAATGTGTCGGGGTTGATGGGTTTTTCGATGTATCCGGTGCAGCCTGAGGCAAAGACTGCCTCTCGATCTCCGGGCATGGCATAGGATGTGACGGCCACGATCGGCGTATCTAGTGTTTCTCTTCGCTTCCGCAGTTCCGTCGCAACCTCGTGTCCGCTCATGCCTGGAAGTTGGATGTCGAGCAAGATCAGATCTGGTGACTCGTTTTGCGCAAGCTGTAGTCCCGACTCGCCCCGCTCAGCGAGGAGCACAGTATGCCCTTTGGACTCCAGCAGATACTTCATCAAGTACTGGTTCTGCGCCTGATCCTCAACCACTAGGATCTTCATGGTCAGTTCCTCCTCGGCAATGTAGCGGCAGTGTGACGGTGAACGTGCTTCCTTGCCCTGGCGTGCTCTCCACTTCAATGATTCCCTCGAGCTTCTCGGCTAGGCGCCGACAGATCGAGAGACCAAGTCCCGTACCCTCATACTTGCGTGTGAGGCCGGAATCGACTTGCTGAAATGGCACAAACAGTTTCTCAAGATCTTCAGAGCCAATCCCAATCCCTGTGTCCGCAACTGCAAAGGAGATCTCGAGTTCATCAGACGTGACGGAGATGGCAACGCGTCCTTCTTCTGTGAACTTGATGGCGTTGCTTAGGAGATTGGTGAGGATTTGACTCACACGTCGGCGATCGCTGTCCATCGTGCCCACACGCTCTGCGACGTCCACATCCAGTTGGAGCGCCTTGACGTCTGCAAGCGGTTGGGTGGCGCAGACAACCTCCTGCACAAGCTCAGGGACGTCGAACGGCTCGAGTGTGACTTCTAGCTGCCCAGCCTCGATCTTGGAGATGTCCAACACATCATTGATGAGCGCTAGCAGGTGTCGTGCACTCGTTTGCACCATGCCGAGTTGTTTGCGTTGCTCGTCATTGATCGCGCCGGGAAGCTCTTGGAGGAGGATGCCCGTGAATCCAATGATGGAGTTTAAAGGCGTCCGCAATTCGTGTGACATCGTGGCAAGAAACGCGGATTTCAATCGGTCGGCAGCTTCAGCCCGGTCCTTGGCTTCTCGAAGCTCTGTGGACGCCCGCTTACGCTCCGTGATATCCAGTGAGGTGCCAATGGCAGCGATGATCTCTCCCTGGACCCGGACTGGTGACATGTTGGAGAGATAGGTCCTTGTGTTCCCGGAGCGCGTAGGGATGTCATATTCGTGCTGGATTGCCTCGCCTCCCAACACCCTTGTGAGCTCATCCTCCCACGCGGTCTTCAGCGATTCGTCGACGTCAATCTCGTTTGATCGTTGGCCAATCACGCTTCCGATGGCCTGGATGCTGGTTGGACTCTGCATGGTGTAGTAGCGATTTCTGTCGATGGCGAAGAAGTCGACCGGCATATTCTCGATGATCGCACGTAGGTAGGCCTCGCTCTCCCTCAAGTTCTCCTCAGCGAACTTCCGCTCGCTAATATCGACATGCGTTCCGACGATTCGAACTGGATGACCGGATGTGTCCCGCTCGACAAACGCTCGCGAGAGCACGGTGATGTAGATTCCATCACGATGGAGCATTCGAAACTCCGCTTGATAGCGGTCGGAATCTGCGCTCAGGAGTCTCTGCTCTGCCTGCAGTACGCGCTCCAAATCGTCAGGGTGGACGAGCTCTCTAAACGTATCGATCGTTGGATCGAGTTGATCGACCTTGTAACCAAGCATGTAGCACCAGCGTGGGGAGTAGTAGACGCGTCCAGTGTCGAGATTCCAGTCCCACAAGCCATCCGTTGCCCCACGCATGGCAAGCTCGAACCGCTCCTCGCTCTTGGCGTGAGCATGTTCTGCCCGCCTGCGTTCGCGGACCTCTCGCCGAATGACGAGCACTGAGATTAGCAAACCAAGGATGAGCACACCTGCAGAGAGCAAGGTCGGCAGCATCCAGCTTGGCCAGCGGAACACCGTCTCCTGGCTTGGAATGCTGAACAGGTGTTCCTCGAGCGTCTGATAGTAGTGTGACGTTGGATCCGCCTTGAGACGTACAAGCCAGTTGTCGATGCTGGTCACAAGAATCGGAGTGAGTGGGCTATTGGGCGGCAATGCGAACCGCAGTTCACTGGGATTGAACACAATGGGTGTGCGATTCACTCCGTACTCTGCCTCGAACGTAAGCCCAAAGATGCGATTCACAACCCCGGCGTCTGCTGTCCCGCTCCGGAGGGCCCCGAAAACCTCCGAGTAGTTTCCGAGCTCCACGAACTCTGCCGCGATACCGAACTGCTGTACTAGATCCTTGATTGCGCCTGGATCCTCGGTGTGCGTGCTGCCGCGCATTACTGCAATGCGCAACCCATCCAGTTCCGGCAGTGAGAGAATGGACAGGTCTGGCTTCGTGTATACGGTGCCCCAATTCACGAGCACGGTCTCGGCATTGAACGCGTAGATTTCCTGACGCGATTCCGTCAGCGCGACGTCGACCATGAGATCGATATCCCCGCGCGCCAGTCGATCGAGGCATTCCGTCCAAGTCCCTGCGACATACTCAATCGCCCAGTTCTCCTCCGCTGCGACGTACTCGATCAGGCTGGGATACAGCCCTGAAACCTCTCCATTCTGAGGGTCAATGGCGATTTTGGGGGGATTGTGATACGCACCGACGCGAACCGCTGTTGTGCACCGCACAGGCACAGCAATGGCCAGCATCGCGATGACGCATAGTAATGATGATGCCAGATGCAGACAGCCTAGCCTTCCTCCGTGACCTGCCACGGGCATGCTCGCTCCTTTGGTACGTCTTCCACTGTAGCGAGAATGCGATGTTCGAGGCAAGCCCACGAGGAGCTGCGGGGATCACGTAAGAACTGGTGTCTGATGAGGGTTGCGGCTAGCGGCTTCGCTTGTCGTCGTACATCTTGGCATCTGCAGTGGCAAGCGCTTCCTCGATCGAAGTGCCATCTTGAGGCTGCCAGAAGATGCTGCCCACGGAAACGGTGACATGGAAGCCGCTGATTTCGCGGAGCTTCTTGCTGCCATTGACTGCCACACGAACGCGCTCAGCAGCCTCTTCAGCGTCTTGTCCAGTCTCGGTGAGTACGACCAAGAACTCGTCGCCGCCGTAGCGGACGATCATGTCCGTCTGACGGACCGTTTGCTGAAGAACAGCAGCGATCTCCTTGAGTACCATGTCACCCACGTTGTGTCCGTAGTTGTCGTTGATCTCCTTGAAGCGGTCCACGTCACACATGAGCAGGCCAATGGGGTGGTTGTAGCGCGTCGACCTCAGTACTTCCTGTGCAATCAACTCATTGAAGTAGTGGCGGTTGAACACGCCGGTCAGCGCATCATGGCGCGCTTGCTTGATCAACTGCTCCTGCAGGCGAAGCCTCGCTGCAGCGACATGCGTATGGCCAAGTAGGATGGCCAACAATCGGCCGTCCTCCTCAGAAAACGCATCTTGTTTCTGAGATGCGGCCTGGAATACGCCCATATCGCCAATCGGGGCACAAATCAGCGACTTTGAACTGCGTGGAATGCCAGCAGGCAGGGTCTTGGGCATCTCGCCGTTTACGATGACAGGGTGCCCTTCTTCCATGGCTTGAACCGCCACGCCAACTGGATCCATTTGGGTTCTGGCGAACTCATCCACAGAGAGATGCGAGGAGACGGCTCGGCAGATGAACTCGTCTTCTTCTGCAATACAGAGGATACCAAGCGAGAAGCCGAGGACTTGCTCAGCCGCATCGCAGGTGATCTGATAGACATCTTCCTCTTTCTCTGCCGCACCAAGTGCATCAGCGGCTTCGTGGAGTTGCTCAACCTTGCGGCGTGAGGCTTCGAGTGCAAGTTCTGCCTCTTTGCGTGCCGTGATATCTCGATAGATTCCATAGATCGCGACTTGCTCGCCATCAATCTGAATGGACTTGCCAAGAATCGAAACGTGAATCAGCGTGCCATCCTTGCGGCGACGCCGAGTCTCCACGAAGGACGACTGCCCGTCTGCAATCTGCTGGGTAATGGCATTGGCTTCGTCATGGAGCCCGTTGAGGTTTGTGGCAACCACTTCGTCAATGTTTCGGCCGATGACCTCTTCGGGAGCATAGCCAAACAAGCGATAGAACTCCTCATTGGCTCGTGCAACTTCCCCGTTATTCATGCAGAGTACTACGGCCTCTGGAGAGGATGAGAAAAGCTGCTCGAAACGGGCGGTTTCCTGGGCGAGTGCGAGTTCAGCTTCCTTGCGCGCGGAGATATCTCGGTAGATGCCGTATAGCGCGACGCGTTCCTTCTCGATTTTGATCGGCTTTGCCAGAATGGACACGTGGAAGAGAGTCCCGTCCTTCTTCTTGCGCTGCGTTTCAACAAATGAGGCCTGCCCGTCAGCAATCTGCTGGGTAATGGCATTTGCCTCGTCATGAAGACCGTTCAGATCCGTTGCCACAACCTCATCAATGTGCCGCTTGAGCACATCCTGCTCGTCGAACCCGAACAGCTCGTAGAATTCACGATTCGCCCGCCGTACCAATCCAGCATTGTCGCAGAGGACGATTGCTTCCGGGGATGCGTCGAACAGCTGCTCAAAGCGCGCGCTCTCTTCGGCAAGCTTGGTCTGCATTTCCACGCGCTCTGTGATATCGCGGTAAATCGCATAGAGGCCAACGCGCTCCCCGTCAACGACCACGGGTTTTCCGAGGATCGAAACGTGAACGTGAGAACCATCCTTTCGGTGACGAATCGTTTCTACGAAAGTAATCTCGCCGGACGCGATGCTGTCTGTGACATCGTCTGCTTCTGACTGCATCTGCTCAATGCCGTCGGCAACGAGGGCATCAATCTCGCGGCCGAGCGCTTCATCTTGGTCGTAGCCAAACAGGCGGGTGAACTCCGCATTGATCCGTTGCACTACTGCGTTATTGTCGCAGAGCACGATTGCTTCTGGGGCTGCTGCAAACAACTGCTCGAACTTTGCCCGTTCGTTTGCCAACTTCAGTTCGAGTTCTCGACGCGCGGTGATGTCCTCTGCGCTTCCCTCATAGAGGAGGATGGTTCCATGCTCGTCTCGTAGTGCGTGCGCATTCTCCTCGACCCATATGATGGAGCCGTCCTTGCGCTTCCATTCAGCGATAAACCCAGAGACGGTATCGTGTGCCTCCATTTCGGCAAGCCACTGTTTGCGCATCTCCGGATTGAGATAGACTGAGCGCGCCTCCTCTTGGAGAAGCGCCTCCTTGCTCTCGTACCCAATCATTCTCAGGAAGGCGGGATTGACATCGATGATTTCCCCTGCAGGCGTGGTTCGATACAGCCCCATGGGCACGCGATCAAACAGCTCTCGAAATGGATTCGCTTCGACATTCAAGCTCATGTGTTAGTCTCCCCGTACAGTCTCCGTTCGTTGCCGGGTGAGTATCCCAAAAGCTGCATGAGATGCCAAGTCCAGATGTCCGAGCCCGAGACGGCAACTGTCTTTCTCCGTTGGGCCTGCTTGACGTGGTTTGATTCTTCAGGCACTTTGGATCAAGGAGGGGTCTCATGACCAGACACGAACGTACTGCTTGGCTTTCGCTGCCAGTGATCCTGACAGTTGGAGTCGGACTTGCAATTGCTGGAGGAATCGGAGGGGCTAGAATCGGGTCCGTATCTATCTTCACGCTTGGTGTTCTGGTCGCGTTTGTCGTGCAATGGATTGTGTTCTTGCCCTCCTATCTTGCTGGCTCAGAACGGTTCTTCGATCTCACAGGGAGCTTCACCTATGTCTCAGTGACTGCAATCTCGATATTGCTATCGCCGACGCCGGGAGTCCGTTCCTGGTTGCTCCTCGTGCTCGTCTTGATCTGGGCAGCTCGACTGGGCAGCTTCCTGTATCGTCGCGTTCGGCGGGCGGGCAAGGATGGCCGCTTCGACGCACTCAAGACCTCGTTCCCAAGGTTTCTGATGACGTGGACGCTTCAGGGGCTCTGGGTTTCATTCACGCTTGCGGCTGCATTGGCAGCCATCACAAGCAGCGTGCGCGCGCCGTTTGGAGTGATCTCGTGGCTCGGCCTCGCTGTTTGGATGCTCGGTTTCGGGATTGAGGTGATCGCTGACGAGCAGAAGCGGCGATATAGAGCAGACTCGCGGAACGCTGGAAGCTTCATTCGGACAGGTCTTTGGGCCTGGTCTCGCCACCCCAACTACTTCGGAGAGATCATGGTCTGGTTTGGCGTCGCACTCCTTTCCCTCCCTGTGCTTCGCGGCTGGCAGTATGTTGCACTCATCTCGCCGGTCTTCGTCTTCCTCTTGCTGACCCGCATCAGCGGCATTCCCTTGCTTGAGAAGCGTGCAGACGAGAAGTGGAGTGGGCAGGAGGACTACGAACAGTACAAGCGAAGGACTCCAGTTCTACTTCCACTGCCACCGCATCGGACTTAGGGCGGATTGGTCGGCAGACAAGTTCAGGTGTCTTGTAGGCAATCTCCATTGGACGTGCAACCGGTGAGGACTATACACTTGAGGAGCACAAGCGCAGAGGGGACGTGACTTCAGTGTCGCATAAGGAGAATGGAGAAGTTGAGCGAATCGACCTATCGACATGGTTCGAAGGTTATGAGAACCTCCCACGTGATGTCGCCCTGTACCTGGCTGCGGCACGTTCAGTTCTAGAAGTCGAGGACTTCCCGACATCCGCACGCGTAGTGTTCGACGCTTGCAAGGAGATGACGGGTGCTACAGCAGGATACGTCGCGCTGCTCTCAGAGGATGGTGCGGAGAATGAGGTGCTGTTCCTCGATGCAGGCGGGTTACCGTGCACCGTGGATCCTGAACTCCCCATGCCGATTCGAGGTCTGCGCTCAGAGTCGTATCGGCTGAACAAGGCCGTTTACGATAATGACTTCATGAACAGTCAGTGGGTCGACTTCATGCCCACCGGGCACGTTGTGATGCGAAATGTCATGTTCTCTCCGCTCGTGATCGACGGCAAAGCTGTTGGACTCATTGGACTAGCCAACAAAGATGGCGACTTCACGGATCACGACGCAGCTGTTGCAACAGGATTCGGAGAACTCGGTGCACTGGCGCTTCGCAATGCGCAGAATCTGGAGCGCATTCGCGAAGGGCGAGAAACGGCTGAACGCTATCTCCAAATCGCTCCGGCAATCATTCTTGGGCTCGATCGAGAAGGTCATATCTCGCTGCTTAACAGAACCGGTGGAGAGATCCTTGGAATCGATCCTGCAGAGGCGGTCGGGCTCGATTGGTTCGGGAACTTCCTTGCAGATGGAGATGCTCCAGCTATCCACGCGGTGTTTGAGCAAATGCTCGACGAAGGGGTAGATGGACGGGAAACAGTCGAGGCCCAGGTGAAGACGACCCAGGGGGAGCTTCGAACCATCATCTGGCACAACTCGATGCTCACCGGTCCTGATGGTGGAGTGCAGGGAACGCTAAGCTCAGGGCACGACATCACGGAGCAGAGGAAGCTTGAGCAAGCCATGATCGAAGCGCAACGTCTGGAGACACTTGAGATCCTGGCGCGTGGCGTTGCCCATGAAATCAACAACCCTCTCATGGGCATGATGAACTACGCGGAGCTCATTGAATCTGCTGATGTCCCGGAGCGCTGTAAAGAAGCAGCTAGCGAGATTGTGTCTGAAGGCAAGCGGATTGCTCAGCTCACGCACTCGCTGCTGGCCTTTGCCACCAGCGAACCGACTGAAGAGCGGGAAGTCATGGTGTCGCGTATCGTGGATCGTGCGGTTTCTCTTGCACGTCCACTGAGCGTTGGGTTGGGTGTCTCAATCACAGTCTGGATTGACGAGTCGATCCCCTCGTTGTACTGCAATCCGTCGTTGTGCAGCCGTGCGCTGCTCGATGTGCTGGTTAACGCGTTGGACGCGTTCCGGTCGGATGATCGCCCCGATGGGGATACAGACCGGACGATCGAGGTAACGAGCCAGCTTGTACAGGGCGAGCAATCGGGGCTTGAGCTTGTCCGGATAACGATTCGCGATAACGGTCCTGGCATCAGAGCGGAGGATCTTGAGAGGAGCCAGACTCCATTCTTCACTACCAGGGAACGCTCCGAGAGGCGTGGTCTTGGATTGGCTTCTGTACGCGGAACTGTCCGCCAGCACGGAGGCACCCTGGCAATTGCGAGTACGCCGGGCGAAGGCACTGTGGTTACGATTGAGCTGCCACTCGCCTAGTTGGGTTTCGCTGACTACGGATACCCCTTCGAAGACGCACGCCTGCATGACGCAGAAGCCGCAGGAGACGATTCCCGGATTCGTTCGAACATGCTAGAATGCAGAAGCCAAGAGGATTGGTGAGGTCAAGCTGAACGGAGGTAAGGTGACTGCACGGAAGCTGGTTTCGATTGGAGTCGGGGGTTCTGTACTGATGCTCGTCCTCGCGGGGTGCATGGTATTCAATGCTCCGCCGGTTGCAGAGTTCTCATTCGATCCGACAGCGGGTTGGGCTCCGCTGGAGGTCCACTTCGATGCCTCGGCATCTCACGATCCGGATGGACAGATCACCAGGTACGACTGGGAGTTCGGAGACGGTGCTACAGATACGGGGATCCAAGTCTCCCACACCTACCACCAGGCCGGAACCTACACGATACGGTTTCACGCCATCGATAACGACGGGGACTTCACAACAAGGGAACGAACGCTTGTTATTGAGGAACCTCCGATTGATCTCGTGTCGGTCTCACCCGTCTACAGCCCGATCCTGGCATTCGTCAGCATCACAGCCAAGAATCTGCTGAGTGTGCCGATTGCGTACGGGGAGATCGTGATCG
>Ga0180435_10003042_pt1 | contig 16953 bp, 4 predicted proteins | sample SS_ome_3_FD_132467 | JGI IMG/M metagenome (GOLD analysis project Ga0180435, IMG submission 132467) | Hypersaline lake sediment archaeal communities from the Salton Sea, California, USA - SS_3_S_1 metaG | ecosystem: Environmental > Aquatic > Non-marine Saline and Alkaline > Hypersaline > Sediment...
GCTCGAGCGGCTCGCTGGCACGACGAGCACGGATTCACTGACGTGGCCATCTCCCACGCTGCGCAGGCGTTGGATGATGCCTACGTCGAACGGCTGATCGAGCGGAAGTACATGGATATCTTCCAGCGGCGCGAGTCATCGGCGATCCGCCACTGGACGGGCGACCTGGTCAAGGACCTGGTCTTGCGACGCCCGCGTCTGTGCATCTACGAAGCGACGAGCCAGGCGTGGATAGGCCAACTGGACCAGGCGACCTTCTACCTGGACCGCGCCGAAGAGCATCTGGTCAGCACGCCTGTCACGATTGAGATCCGGGCCACCCGTGGTCATCTGGACTACACCCGGAGCCGTGTGACCGCGATGCGCGGGGATCTCCCCGGCGCGATACGGCTATCCATCTCGGCCAGGAACAACACGCCTTTCGACAATGCCGCCCTGCACGGGGCGATAGGCGTCATGCTTGGCTACGCCATCTACTTGAATGGCGATATGGTCGGGGCTCAACGCACGCTGTCGGAGACCATCGATGCCGGCATCGTGGCCGGCGCAACCAACACGACGGTAGCCGCTTACCGCGTGCTCGCTAGGGCGCACGCCGTGCAGGGCCGTCTGCGGAGGTCATACCAGACGTACCAGCAGGCCGAGACCTACCTGAGCGCAGCCCAGGGCGAGCGCCGTGGGGCCAAGGCGATCGTCGACGCCGGAATCGCCGAAGTGCTCTACGAGTGGAATAGTTTGCTGGACGCGCGTGCCCATGCGGAACGTGCTCTGCAGGTGATCCACCACTGGGACAAGGCCGACGACACGGCGGTGGTCAACGTGACCCTTGCTCGCATTCACCAGGCCCTGGGTGACACGGGAGCAGCCGCTGAAGCCATCGCGGCGGCGGCTGATGTGGTCCGAGCTAGCGGTGTCTTCGGCGACACGCGAGACGCCGTCACGGCGACGCAGATTCGGCTGGCGTTGGCGCGCGATGATCGCCTAACCCTCGCCCGCTGGACCGAGGTCGCGCAGCGCGCGACTGCGGACGGCCCTTCATTTCAGCATGAGGGCGCTGCCCTCGCGTTGGCCCGGAGTCACATCGCGTCGAACGACCCTCGGGCGGCGCTCGAGCTGCTGGACACTGTGGTTTCGGACGCTGTGTCCGGGGAGCGCGCGGGCTGTCGCATCGAGGCGTTGGCTCTCCAAGCTCTGGCGTTGCGAGAACAGGGTCACACTGACAGAGCGCTGGCGGCCCTGGGCGAGAGTCTGACCCTGGCCCGACCGGAACGGTATGTGCGCGTCTACCTGGACGAGGGCCGCCCGATGTGGGCCCTGCTCGCCCAGTGGCTCACCGGCGCGGACGCCGGGCCTCTGCGCGACTACGCAGACCATTTGCTAACCCAGTTCCCGTCAGCGTCGGGGCAGTCCTCAGGTCAGGCTCCGACCGCCGGCGCGGCTGGTCTCGTGGAGCCCCTGACGCCGCGCGAGCGCGAGGTCCTGCACCTGCTTTCGCTCGGCAAGACCAATCGTGAGATCGCCGAGGCCCTGTTCGTCGCGCGCGGCACGGTCAAGGCCCACACGGCCGCTATCTACCGCAAGCTCGATGTCCGCAACCGCACCGCGGCAGTTGCGAGGGCCAGGCAGCTCGGGCTCCTCATCTAACGCGCCTAACCCCATCGAATAAACCCCCGAATCTCCCGTTTGGCAGATGCGGCCCAACCGAGCGTCTGTTGCACTGGACTGATCAGCACCGTTGATCAGGGAAAGGGGATGTGCATCGATGAGGACCGTGACCATCTTCGTGGGAAGTGCCCACAAGGGCAACACCCTCGACGCCGCAAAGCAGTTCGTGGCCAACCTGCAGTCGCTGGGTGACGTGACCTGTGAGACCGTAACTCTGAGTGACTACGATCTGAGGATGTGCCGGGGCTGCCGGCTCTGCATGGAGCGGGGAGAACAGCTCTGTCCGCTCAAGGACGACCGGGACGTGCTGATGGACAAGATCGCTGCGTCGGATGGCGTCGTCCTGGCAACCCCCAACTACTGTTTCCAGGTCTCGGGGATCACCAAGGTCTTCCTCGATCGCTTCGGCTACGTCTGCAACCGGCCCCGGTACTTTGGCAAGGCGTTCACCAGCATCGTCACGCAGGGCATCCACGGGGGCGACAAGATCGTATCCTATCTGGACTTTGCCGCGGGCGCGATGGGCTTTGGCACCGTCAAGGGCGTCGCGGTCACCGCGCTGGACCCGCGGACCGAGAAGGACCAGCAGCGGATCGACACTGCGCTCTCGAAGCTGGCTCGGCGCTACCACGCCCGCCTCATGGCGCCGTCCCTGCCCTCGCCGACCGTTTTCGAGCTGATGATCTTCCGCATGTCACGGACGTCGATGCTGGAGAAGCTGGACGACACGAGCTGCGACTACCGCTACTACCGCGATCAGGGCTGGTTCGAGACCGATTTCTACTACCCTGTGCGCCTCGGATCGCTCAAGAAGGGCCTGGGCAAGCTTTTTGACGCCACGGCACCGGCGATGCGGCGCCTGATGGCCTAGGGCGGCGCAAGATGCCCGAGCACTGCGAGATCGTGGTTCGTGGACACCTGGCTGCACGGTGGTCCGAGTGGTTCGCCGGTCTCGAGCTGACCCACCTCGAGGACGAGCAAACCTTGATCACCGGCGTCCTGCCCGACCAGGCCGCGCTCCACGGGCTGCTTCAGAAGGTGCGAGACCTGAACCTGCGGCTGGTCTCGGTCACGTGCGGCGACCCAACATAGGGGCCGACTGATCGCGCAACCCGCGCGCAAGCTACCCGTATCCTGTGTGGAGATCATCTGATCAAGAGGAGACTGTGTGATGCACGTATTGGTGACGTATGCGAGCAAGTATGGTGCCACGGCGGGGATCGCCGAGGCTATCGGCAAGGGACTAAGCGCGGCGGGGCTGACTGCCGACGTGACCGAGGTCAAGGCGGCCGGAGACATCGGCGCGTACGACGCTGTGGTGTTGGGCAGCGGGCTCTACATGGGTCGCTGGCTCAAGGATGCCGCGCGCTTCCTCAAGCGTAACGAATCCGCTCTGGCGACCAAGAAGGTGTGGATCTTCTCCAGCGGACCGACTGAGGAGGGCGACCCCGAGGAAGCCGTCGAGGGGTAGGGGTTCCCCAAAGGACTGCAGCCAGTTGCCGATCGGATCAAGCCCGTGGAGATCAAGGTCCTCGCCGGCGCAGCCGACCCCGACAAGCTCCGCGGCTTCGATCGCTGGGTGCTCAAGCAGGTGAAGGCGCCGACGGGCGACTTCCGCGACTGGGACGCCATCGCCGCCTGGGCTGCCGAGATCGCTGCTGTCCTGACCGCGTAGCTCATCCTCTCCGGCCCAAGGCCCTGCAACCTGCCGCGCAGAGGCAGGCGGGGCCTTGGGCCGTGCTGTACCCCTCAACGCCGTAGCGGCGAAGCGAACCCTCGACGTACTCGGGGGCCTTCGCCACCGGTGGGATACCATTCCCCTCCACCGAACCCACGTGGTAGTGAGCCTCCCGACGCCTTTGTCACTGGTGCGCTGGATCTCCTATGCGATCGCGGCTAGTCTCCCACGCCGTCGGAGCAGGCGCTTCGACCTGCAGACACCCATCCCAATCTTGACACACCCGCAGAGGTAATATAAACTATATCCATATTGTAAATATGATTTTGGCGCACCCGGAATAGGCTGCGCTAGAAGCACCTCAAGTCCCTGTGCTCGGGGACGCTAACCAAGGAGCGGGCTGAATGCGCACATCGACCTGGCGGCGTGTGGTCTCCCTCGCAGTAGTCCTGGCAGTACTGGCTCAGTTCTCCACTCCGCTCCTCTTCCTGCAACCGCAGACTGTTGCGGCGGCGCAGTTGCCGGCAGCCGATGCAGTATCTGCCGATGCCCCATCGGCAGCGGCGACAGCGTCGGCGCCACCAGACCTTGTCGCGCCGCTCTCCATTGCGCGTGCGCAATCGACCTACCAGAGTGGTGGGACCGCGGTCATCACCTACACCGTCCGCAACAATCAGACCGCACTGAACCAGCCGCAGATCGAAGCGGGCCTGAATGTCACCGAGACCGCCGATGCGCTGGCGGGATTCGACCCGCTTGCCGATCCCAACACGGTCCGCAACTTGATCGTGACCAGCGACCTGTCCGGCTCGAACCTGTTGGATAGCTCCGTGTTCGCCACAAGCGACGCAAGTGGCAACGAGCATCTGTTCCACCTGGGCGATCTGGCGCCGCTAGCTGACGCCGTCTTCACCCTGACGGTGCAGCTGCCTGCTTCAGCGCCGGACTTCACCACGCTCGACAGCGGTGCTACCGCCTATGGCACGCTCCAGGGCCGCGCGGTCTCTGCTACAGCACACCCTATCCGTCTGGCGCCCGACGGCTTCGGCGACTGGCTTATCTCCACGCCCGATGCTACCCGCGACGACCTGGCGATGCTGCTCGCCACTGCTGCGATTGGCGACGATCCCTACGCCCTCTTCGACCTGGTGCAGGGGTTCGACTTCGAGGCCTATGAGGGTTCGCTGCGCGGCACGCGCGGCACGCTATGGAGCGAGGCGGGCAACAGCGTTGACCAGGCCAGCCTCCTGATCGCCATGCTGCGTGGCGCGGGCTACCCGGCGCGCTATCGCCACGGTTCGTTGCCCTTGGCCGAGGCGCAAGCGCTGATCACGTCGATGTTCCCGCCGCCCGCCGCAGTCCGCGGACAGGTGGCGCCCGGTGCCGAGATCAGCGATCCGGCCAACGACCCCGAGCTGCTGGCCCTGACGCAGGACCACTGGTGGGTGGAGGCCTACCTGCCCGGTGCGGGTTGGACTACCCTCGACCCGACCGCAGGCGATGCGCCGGGTTCGACGCCCGCCACTCCCCTGGGGGGCGACGAGACCGCCGAGCTGACCGGGGAGATCCGCCACATACTGCACTTCGCGCTCGACGTGGAGCAGTACAATTCCTTCCCGCTGGGCGGTCTCAACCTGTCGGAGCAGACCGTGCTGACAGCCACCATACCCGCCGCCGCGACGACCGGCGTACCGGTGACGCTGGCGTTCGCGGTGGACTCCAACGTCCTCGGCGGTCTGGTCTACACGTCCGTCGAGCACACCTACTCGCCCTACCTGGCGTACGGCACCGGTGACACGCCTGTCGTGATCTACGGCACGCCGATCAACGACCTGCTCACCAGTTTTCCGCTGGCCACCAACTTCACTACCGGCGTCTGGCTGGAGGTCACGTCGACCGCGCCTGACGGGCGGACCGACACCTACCGTCGCACGATCAAGGACCTGATCGGTGCCGATGTCCGGCTGGGCGGCGGCGACAGCCAACTGCCGCCGCGCGATAACTCGCCGCTGCTCCAGACCTCCGACCTGATCCAGGTGCAGCCGGTGCCCAACAGCGCGTATCCAGCGGCTGAAGTGGACCGCCTTCTCCACGAGCAGGTCCGGCTGATTCCCGAGGTTCTGGAGACCCGCGATGCACTGGCGGCGCTTGACTTGGACGACGATCCCACCATCGTTGAGTTCGGCGACGCGTACCTACCCCGCCTCTACGCCGGGCAATCCACACAGCTTGAGTTGATGCGCGCACTCTTCCAATACGCCTCGACCGGACCCGAACGCTCAATCCGCTCGGAGACCGCGCTGGTCCACTCCTACCCGGAGCGCCCCAAGATCATCCTCACCAGCCAGGTCCTCGATGACGCCGGGGCGCACGCCTCGTTCGAGCTGTTGACCATCGCCGAGAAGGCCATCGCCTACCCGGGTCAGGACATTGCCGCGGTCTTCAACGCCAACTTCTTGCGGACCACCGGCGAGAAGACGCTGGAGTTCGATCTGTTGAGGACTTTCCTTCCCGGCGACACGCGCTCCGCCGTCGGCACGTTGCTCGCCGCCGACGAACAGGCCATCCCCACGCGCCTGATCTTCGCCCAGAACCTCTCCGAGCTGGATTCCCTATCCATTCCTGAGGAGACCAAGGCGCACATCATCGCCTATGCCGAGACCGGCGCCCTGGTCTGGACGCCCGAACAGATGGTGCCGATGGACTATGGCGAGGACATTGGCTTTGTGGCCGTCGACCTCGACGGCGACGCCCATTACATCAATGCCGACGGCTTAGCCGCATCGGGCCAGGAGTATGGACTCGTAAGCACCAAGGTCGCCATCGAGGTGCTGATTCAGCGTTCTGGGGCCGGTTTCATAGGAGGCGCGATTGCCTACTACCTGTCGTTCTTCGCCCAAGCGTTTCCAGTGATCTTTGGTTTCGGGCCGCCCACGAGCATCGGGGCCGTACCCGGTGCCGTAGCCGGCAACGTCTCGGGCAAAGGGCTACTGCTGGGGTTGATCGGCGCGGCGAAGACGGCTTTGGCGATTCCGCTGGGATCATGCAAACTGTCGCCCAACACCGGGGCCTGTCAGGCCGGTGCGGTCGCCGCCTACGGCACAGTGGTCGGAGCACTCGTCGCCGGGCTCGTCGGCGGGGCGCTGGATCCCTCGCTGCCCGGACAGTGGGTCGGTGATCTGCCCGAGCCCGCCACCGCGACCGCGATCACGCGGACTCAGACTGTAGCCGCCACGCTTCCGGTGGGGACGGTGGCCTTTACCGTGCAGGCGGACCACCACTGGGCGCGCTCCGACGCGCTGGCCAGCACCTGGGCAGGCACCGGCGACCAGACAGCTGCGTTCAGCACCCTCTCGTCGCCCAACGCGACACTCTCGCAGAGGGGCACACCGCTGGGCAGCGGCGCCCTACAGGCTGAAGACGGCGTCGCGCTGTTGTCCGGCGCGGGGCGCACGTGGTCACTGGATGGATCGCTGGCGACGGCGAGCTATGGAAGTGCCAGCACCTCACTGGCGCTCACGACAGTCGGCGACTACACCGTCGGCGCACCAGGAACCGCATCTCAGGACGCGCAACTCCGCAGCCCGGGAGTCACGCTCAACAGCAATAGCCTGTACGCAGGCGACTTCGCAACGGTCTTCAGCGGCGATCTGACGCTCAGCGGTGCGACGGTGGCGCCGTCGCCCGGATTTGCCGCTTCGTACTATTACAGCCTGACGCAGGGAAGGCTGATGGTGAGTGGCATCCAGGGCGGCAGCGTGACGGCCGGAGGGACGCCAGTGAGCAATCCGGATGCAGTCGCGCTGGCCGGATACACCGGCGCGCTGGATCTGGAGAAGGCCGGCGCCCGCGATAGGGTGACCGTCAGCGGCGTAGCCGACTTCTTCGCGCTCAGCGCGTCCGTCGATAGCGCGACGCTGGCTGCCGGGGCGAGCACGCGCGTGCTGCCTACGATCCAGGCCAACTTCGCGGAGTCCTATCTGATCACCGCCCTCACACCGGATGGCTGGCAGGTGGGCACCGATCTTGCCGGCCAGGTCGTCATCACCCCGACAGCGCAGGCCGACGTCGGTGTCGCGAGCGTGCTGGTGACCGCGCAATCTCAGACGTATCCCGAGCTGTTCGCATCGGCGACGCTCGATGTGACGGTGACCCCCAGCGCCGGTGTCACGGTGGACGTCATGCCCGACCCAACGCTGACGATTCCTATGGGCACGGTCCAGGGCTCTGACTACGGCGGACCTCTGACGCTCAACCACTTGGGCGATGGCCGGGTCGAGGTACCCGGTGCCGCCTTCAACGTCGTGGTGGACAACCTGTCCACTGATTCCGCCACCTACGACGTGGCGGCGACAGGCCTGCCGGCCGGGTGGGCGGCTTGGAGTCTGTCAACGCCCGTGGTGGCCCTCGAGCCGGGGGCCAGCCGCACGGTAGGCCTCTACGTGGTCCCGCCGGAGGGTACGTTGCCTGCACCGGGGACTGCGTATCCGTTCACCGTCACGGTGACCGACGTGGGCAACGGTGCGATCAACGCATCGGCCAACGGCACGTTCACGATGCCCAGCATTGCCTTCCCCTATCTGACCGTCGATCCGGTTGCGCAGACGGTCACACCGGGTCAACCGGTGACCATCGGTCTGACCGTCCAGAACGTGGGCAACGCCGCCGGGTCGTTTGAGATCACCGGCACGGTGCGCGCGGAGCAGTTCAGCACGGCACAGCTTGTGCCGTCGCCGCTGACGTCCCCTGCCGATTTCAGCACCCCCAGCCTTGCGGCGGGCGCTACCTTTGGCACGGATTTGACTCTCGACACATCGAGCGCGACGCCCGGACAGACCCTCTTCGTGATCGCAGAGAGCGCGGCGGGCGAGTATGCACCGACAGCCTTCGCTGTGGTGAACGTCGCCTCGCTGCTGACGGCACCCCTGCTGGATTCAGCTGTCTGCCTGGGCGATACGACCACCACGAGTAGGCTGGCAGTGACGACCTTGGCAAACATCATCGTGGCGGTCGAGAACAACTGCGCCGGTGCCGTCTGCCCGGCGAACAGCCGCTCCGACCTGCTGGTCGCCATCGACGGCTACCTGGCTGCGATGGGGCAGACTGGCTATGGCGGCGACACCAGCGCCATGCTGGCTGCGCGCGCGACCGTTGCGGCGGCAGAGACGGGACCGGAGCTGCTCGCCGCGCTGCCGGCCGTGGTCGATGCGGCCGTTGCACTCAACGGCGAGACCTGCACCTACTTGCAGCATCGCGTCACGGCGCGTTTCACGCCCTACGTCGACGCGATCCTGTTGGGTGAGACGGCCGGCTACAGCCTTGATGTGACCAACGCCGGCACGCTCACCACGACCTACGCCATCACCGTGACCGGCGTCCCCGGCGGCGACCTGGTCTTCAACGAGCAGATCGCACCGGATGCTACAGTCAACCTGCCGGTTGCCCCGACGCCCGCCGCGCTGGGCGTCTACGACTTGGATGCGGCCGTCGACGCCGTGATCCCCGGTGCGCCCATCGCGGTCGGTACGACGGCTGTGGCACGGATGAACGTCGTCGACAGGTTCCTTCAGATCACGCAGGTGCTGCCGGATCCTGACTTCGTCGAGACGGGCGTCAGCTCGTCCACCGTCAGCATCGAGGTCGCCAACTTCGCCGGCATCGCGCTGGATGCCGAGGCTGACATCACGGTCTACGCACCCGGTGGCGCCACGCAGGCTAGCGCAAGTGTGCCGCTGACCGTGCTGGCGGGCAACCCCCGCACCTACGAGCTGACCAGCCTCACCACGTCCGGTTGGGCAGAAGGCATCTACACGGTGACGGTGAACCTACGCGACGGCGGCGTTCTCATTCCCGACGGCACCGGATACGGCTTCCTGAGCGTCGGCCAGGCGTTGCAAGTGACGCAAGCCGTGGTGCCCGAGGTCGTCGCCCCAGGCAACGTCACGGTTACGACCATCATCACCACGGAGATCGCCCAAGCAGCTCAAGGAGCGGCCGCAGCCGGAGCCGGCTTCCTCACTGCTGCCCCCGGCGATGCGCCCGCGGAGCCCACCATAGGTTCGGCCGGTGGACTTCAGGCTGCTCCGATCCCCTTGGGCCCCGAGCGTCGCGCAGAGCCGACTGTCGAGACCTTCGAGCCGGACTTGCTGGACGCGTCAGCAACATCGGCGACCTGGATCAGTGGGCTGGACGCCATTGACGCGGTGCTCGCGCCTGACAAGGCCGATTCGCAGGATGCACCGGCGTCCGCCGGCAACGCGGCGCCGAACGCCGTGATCATTGCCGGCGGGTTGGAACGGTTCGAGGAGACTGACGTAGAGGTCGTCTTCGCCGGCACGTGGTCCAGCGAGAGCAACGGCGCCTACAGCGGTGGGGCCGGCCTGCGCTCGCGCACCCTGGGCGATACCGCTGTCTTCACCTTCACAGGCACGTGGCTGGAGGTGGGGTTTGGCGAGACCACCAGATCTGGACAGGTTTCGGTCACCCTCGACGGTGTGGACCAGGGCGTCTACGATCTCTATGGGCGCAACCAGACCCGTCCGCTCATCTTCGGCGGCCTGAGCGCCGGCCAGCACGTACTCACGCTGACTGTGGCGGCGCAGGCCAACCCGCTCAGTCTCGACGACTGGGTGGCCCTCGACTATCTGACCGTCTGGGATGGCACCGCCCTGCCCACGGGTGTCTTCGAGCACGACGACCCGCGGGTGCTCGCGTCCAATGGCTGGACAACCGTGAACAGCACGGATGCCAGCGGCGGCACTTATGGCGAGCGTGCCGACAAGGCGTGGTTCTACTTCCAGGGCGATTCGGTGACGTTGCGTACGGTCACGTCAGCCAACCGGGACGAGATGCGCGTGCTTGTCGATGGGCAGTTTGTGGCGAAGCTGCACCTCAATCACACCGAGACGCCCACGACGACGCTGTCCCTGGACGGCTTTGGCCCGGGCCTGCACGTTGTGGAGCTGGATGAGTACCGTGGCCTCTCGTCCCTTGACACCTTCGTCACGCCGGGCGTGGCGCCCTTCTACGCGCGGCCAATCCAGAGCTACACGCGCTACGAGGAGGACGACCCGGCCTTGCGCTACAATGGGCTGCCCTTCAACTCGACGGCGAGCTCGTGGACCCACGACGGCGCCACCATCGCCGGCAACCGCTATGTGGCGCGGAGTACTGCGCTCAGCGACACGGTCAGCCTGACCTTCACCGGCACGGCCGCGCTGCTGGGCTTGTATACGGATGACTGGGGCGGTTTGGCGCAGGTGAGCATCGACGGTGTCGAACAGGAGACCGTCGACACCTACAGCAACGAGCCCGACCTGCTCACCCGGCGCTATGCCGGTCTTGGTGGGGGCTCGCACACAATCACCGTGACGGTGCTGGACGACAGCAATCCGCTCGCCCTCCGCAATCGGGTGCGGCTCGACTTCGTCGATGTGTGGGACGGAACGCCGCTGCCTGCCGGCACCTACGAGGCGGAGGACCGCTCGCGTGTGCTGACCAGTGACAACTGGCGTACGCAGGTTGAGGTTGCCGCATCCAACGGTAGCTACCAAGACGCCGGCTCGACGTTCTGGTTCCCGTTCACCGGCGACAGCGTCGGGCTCACCCTAGCCAAGTATCGATTCAGCAACGAGCTGCGGGTCTTCGTGGACGACCAATTCGTTGACTTCCTCGACAACTACAGCTACGACTTCGTAACCGAGACTGTTTCACTGGACGGATGGGGCACCGGCATCCATCTCCTGCGTCTGGAGGGCTATCGTGGTCGGGCCACGATCGACACCTTCTCCTCGCCTGGAACAGCCCCCTTCTGGGAACCGGTCGACACCTCGGGATACTTCCGCTACGAGGAAGATGACCCGGCGCTGCGCTACAACGGCGTGCCCTACTGGCAGGCCCCGACCTCGTGGAGCCGGATCGACAACATCTTCTCCGATACGTCCAGCGGGGCCCAGCACGTTCAGACGAGTGCCGTCAGTGATACGGTCTCGCTGACCTTCGATGGCATCTGGGTGAGCCTTGGGTTCAAGGGCGAGCACCGCGCAGGCGAGTTCGAGGTCTGGCTGGACGGCGTTTCGCAGGGCGTCTACGACCTCTATCGCCATGATGGTGACCCCGTCACGATCCCGTTCGGCGGATTGGCGCCGGGGCAGCATACCATCACGGCGACCAACCTGGGCACCAGCCACCCCAACAGCAGCGGCACCCGCATGATTGTCGACTACATCGACGTGTGGGATGGGACCGGGTTGCCGCAGGGCCGCGTCGAGGCGGAGGATGCCGCACGCGTCTACTACAGCGGCGACGTCGGTGTGACCTCAGAGCCGGCGGCCAGCGGCGGCGCCTACGTCCGCGACGGCATCTACCGGCAGGGCAACATCTGGTACCCATTCACCGGCGACTCGCTCACGCTGCAGGTGTGGGCGGGTGAGCTGGATGCGATGCGGGTCAAGATCGACGGCGTAGAGTGGCCGCAGGTTGACCTCTTCAGCACGCCCCCGCAGACGCGCACGCTGAACTTCACGGGGCTGGGCGCGGGCGTTCACGTGCTGGAGCTGAACCGCTACCGCAAGAGCTTCAACGCCGATGCCTTCATCACACCTGCCATCACAGCAACCCTCGACTACCCGCCCCCGGCCTTGACCGGCATCGTGCGCTACGAGGAGGATGACGCGGCGTTGCGCTACAACGGCTACGTCTACACCCAGACCGTCTCCAGCTGGAACTACCAGGCCAACGCGATTGGCTCCGTCGCCAGTGGCGACCACGTCGCTCAGAGCAGCACGGTGGGCGATGCCGTCACACTGGACTTCACAGGACCCTGGTTCGGCGTGGGCTTCGAAAGCACGAGCGGTTCCGGCGTTGCCGAGATCTACCTGGACGGCGTCCTGCTGGACACCGTAGACACAAGCGGCGATCTTGGCCCCATCAGCGTTCACTACGACATCCTTACCGGTACGCACACCATCTCGGTGACAGCCGTAGGGCTGATCCGCGTCGACTACATCGACACGTGGGATGGGATGGAGATGGCCGATGGCTGGCATGAGGCCGACCGCAATGACCGCCGTGGGCGCTTCCACTATACCGACTACTGGGCTACCTACGACAACGACTACGCCAGCGGCGAGGTGATGCTGGGGCGCGGGCTAGTCAACTCGCGACGCGCCGCGTGGTTCGCCTTCACCGGCGATGCCCTAACCTTCCGCAGCTATCAGGACAACAACGGGCAATACGAGATCTTCATCGATGGCGCCTCGCAGGGGGTGTACACCACGACGGCAGCGTTCTACGCGCCGGGCGAGCAGTATACGGATCAACCCATCAACTGGCACTTCGGCGACCTAGGCGACGGTCCCCACGTCTTCATGCTGAAGGCGCTGGACGGATCGAGTCGGACGTACCTGGACGCCTTCCACGTGGATCCGCCGGCCTTCGTAACTGCCGCGCCGAACGTGGAGTGGTTCGACTTCACCTCTAGCGACCCGATCACGCCCACTCTGCAAGGCCTAGTCACTACGCTAGCAGCGGGCGACATCAACCGCGATGGCGTTGTTGAGATCGTCGCGCCCGCTCGCGACGGTAAGCTGTACGTCTACCGCGGCGATGGGCAGGATGCCGGCGGCGGGAGCCCCATCCTCTGGAGCGCAGAGGTTGGCGCCGGCAACGAGCCGGCCATCGCCGACATCGACCTGGATGGCTACGGAGAGGTGTTGCTCCTATCGGGCGACGGTCTCTTCGCCTTCGAGCACGACGGCACCCCCAAGTGGATCACCAGCACGATCTTCTCCAGCGGCGGCGACAGTGGCGGTGAGTATGGCTGGGGTGGGGTGGCGGTGGGCAATCTTGACCTGGACGACGAGCCGGAGCTGGCAGTGTCGCCACGGCAGCAGCAGGCCGCACTGGTCAGCGCCGACGGTTCACAGGTCACCCGCTTCGGCCCGACGCTGGGTAACTTCCCCACGATGCCGATCCTGGTGGACGCCAGCCGCGACGGCATCCCTGACATCGTCTTGGCGGACGACGATACGCTCTACGTCTATGATGCTTTCAACGGCCTTGCCCTGCTGTGGTCGTATACCTACGATACGAGCGATATCTCGCCCAACACGGCCGCGCAAGCGTGGGGTGCGCCCGCCGTCGCAAACCTCGATGAGGACGACGACCCTGAGATCGTGATGTTCTTCGAGGAGAAGCTGGTGGCGCTCAACCACGACGGCACCGAGCTGTGGGTCTACAAGGTCGAAAGGGCCAATGGATACCGGCCGAGCGCCGTCACCATTGCCGACGTCGATGGCGACAGCAAGGTAGAGATCATCGTCGCGCAGGCACTGAGCGCCGGTCTGACGGTGCTCAACCACGAGATCCTGGCGGTCAACGACGACGGGACACTCCTATGGAGTGAGATCGTGGCCGAGACGACCACGTCCAGCTCCGGCGTTAGCACCCACGACTTCAACGGTGACGGCATCTGGGAGGTGCTGTGGAACGGCTTCGGCGACGGGTTCCTGATCCTTAACGGTCCCGACGGTGACCGCATCTACAACGAGGAGAACATCAACTCCGGCACCATCGTGGACTATCCAACCGTGGCCGATGTCGACAACGATGGCTTCGCAGAGGTGCTGCTGGGCGACGGACAGGGGCTGTGGGTGGTGGGCCACGACCAAGTCTGGACCGACAGCCGACCGCTGTGGAACGCCGCCGGCTACCGCATCACCAACATCAACGACGACCTGAGCGTGCCAGTGCAGGAGCAACCCAGCTGGCTGGTGCACAACACCTACCGCACGCAGACGTCGGAGAGGGCGCCCAACCCGGCCTTCCAGATCGCCTTCACCTACACGGCCGGCATCGACAACGTGCAGGTGCTCACCGACACGGCGTCGACCCCGTTGACGGCGGACCAGCCCACCTATACCTGGGCCTACCGCCAGGAGGCGACGCAGCCGGTCATCACCACTACCTTTGACAGCGCGCTGTCCGGCATGCAGCCTGGTGAGACGCGCCAGGTCTCCGCCGGTACCGACGTGACCTACCGGTTGCCAAGCGGCTCCAATGTGCTGAGGCTCCCGCCGCTCTATGTCACCGCGCCGCGGCTGGGATCGCTGGAGCCAGCGGAACAGAGTGTGGCTCTGGGCGGCACGGCTATCTTCACGCTCACGCTGACGCACGCCGGCACCGGGTCCGCGGTCTACACCATCGCGGCGGGCGGCGTTCCGACGGACTGGCTCACCTACCAGGCGTCCGTGCCGGTGGACCCGGGTGAGACCGTCGCCGTCCCGATCACGATCACAATCCCGCCGGACGCCGATCCGGGCACTCTGGCGCTCTGGTTGGACGTGGATGACGGGGCAGGCGGCGAGGACCAGTTCGCGGCTGAGCTGAGCCTCTTCGAGGGCGTGACGCTGACCCTCGATCCTGCCTCCCAGGCAGGGACGACGGGCCAGACGCTGGCCTACACGCTCACGGTGGTCAACCTTGAGACGGAGGCCCGCACCTATGACCTGGCAGGAACCGGTACCCCGGCGCTGACGTTGCCGCCGTCGGTGGGGGTGCCTGGGAACAGCTCGGCGACAGTCCCGGTCTCCGCAGTCCCGGACTTCGGCCCGCAGCCGTTCACCATCACGGCGGTTGTAGCCGGCGGAGCCAGCGCCAGCGTCGACGGCCTGGCCATCGGCGTCGGACGCTTCGGCGTGGCTGCAGCCCTCGCCCCCACATCGGCGACCGCCGGGCCCGGCGCGAGCGCCTACTACACGTTGACCCTGACCAACCTGGGCGACGTTGTCGACACCTACGATCTGACTCTCGACGTCCCGGGTGGGTGGGGCGTCAGCCTGTCCCAGGGCGGTATGCCGGTTGCCCAAGCGACCGTCCAGCCCGCGCCCTTCGGCACGGCGACAGTCCTGGTGGCGGTCACGCCACCGGCAGGCGCCGTGCCCGCAGTCGTTCCCATCTCGGCGACAGCGATGTCGCAGGGCCTCCCCAGTGTGGCCGCCATAGCTGTCGCCACCGTTGATCTGACCGGGCGCGGTGTGACCGTTGCCCTGAGCCCCGACGGGCAGGTCGTCGACCTGACTGCGCCGGCGACGTGGGAGGCGCTCATCACCAACACCGGGAGCCAGGCCGACATCTTCGACCTCACGCTAAGTGGTACGCCGGCGCTAGCTGGGTCGCTCTCCACGGGCTCGGTGAGTCTGTCGCCGGGGGCCTCGCAGGTTGTCCAGGTCACCGTGCCCGACCTGACCTTCCTGATGGCCGGTGAACACAGCTTGGCCGTCACCGCGCGGTCACAGTCGGACGCCGGCATCGCCGGCCAGGATGCCGCTGTCTTCACCCTGGCCACCTACCAGGCTGTCGAGGTCGCTTGGCTCCCGCCTGTGCAGACGGTGACTGACACGCTCCTTACGAATCTGGCGCTGATCATCACCAACACAGCCAACAGCCTGACGACCTATGATCTTGCGTTCGACGGCGTGGGCCTCGATGTGCTCGGTCCGGAGGGCAGCCTATTGCTGCCGGCGCGCAGTGCAACGGTGGTGCTGGTGCAGGTGGCTGCGGCCAACTACGGCACCTACCCGTTGACGGCGACCGCGACCGGTGCCTCTGCCGGCGGCAACGCGCAGGCGAGCCTGACCTTCGTCTCCACCTCGCCCGTCGAGAATCGCGATCCCATCGTTGACGCCGGGCCGGATCAGACCGTCCTCGTGGGCAGCCAGGTCCAGTTCGACGGTAGCGCCACCGATCCCGATAGCGATGCCCTGGCGTCGATCAGCTGGGACTTCGGCGATGGGGGCTCGGCAGCGGGCACCCTGACGCCGGCGCACACGTATCCGCCGCTGGTCGCCACGTATTCAGTGACGCTGACGGTGACCGATGCGCGCGGCGGCGTGGGCACGGACGTAATGCTGGTCCGGGTGCGCAATCTGATCTACCTCCCACTGGTCCAGCGCAGCCCATAGCCTCTCTTCGGCTCAAAGCCCTGCACCCACTCACCGGGGCTTTGAGCCGTTCTTCGCTCGAGCGCTGCGGCACCAGAACGGCCCAAAGCCCTGCGTCTTTCCGCCTAGGCTTTGGGCCGGAGAGTCCTCAGAACAACGGGTATTGGTAGTCGTCTGCGTCCGGCACACTCTCCGCCCCCTGCAGCAGCTCCGCCAGCCGCGTGTTCCGCCGCGCGATCTTGTTATTCTGCACCGCCAGGCTGATCGCCCGCCGATCTCCCACCAGCACCGCCAGTTGCTTCGCGCGCGTCACCGCCGTGTAGAGCAGGTTCCGCTGAAGCATCATGAAGTGCTGGGTCAGCAGCGGGATCACCACCGCCGGGAACTCCGAGCCCTGCGACTTGTGGATGCTGATGGCGTACGCGTGCATCAGTGCGTCCAGCTCCATCAGCTCATAGACCGAGGTGGTCGACTCGAATCTCACCCTCACCGTGCGCAGCTCCCCGTCGATGCCGCGCACCGTGCCCAGGTCGCCGTTGAAGACCTGGCGGTCGTAGTCGTTGCGGATCTGCATCACGCGGTCGCCCTCGCGGAAGGTGCGCGACCCGTGCGGGAGCGAGGGGCGCCCCGGCACGTGCGGGTTCAGCGTCTCCTGCATCAGTTGGTTGA
>Ga0180435_10003044_pt1 | contig 16942 bp, 16 predicted proteins | sample SS_ome_3_FD_132467 | JGI IMG/M metagenome (GOLD analysis project Ga0180435, IMG submission 132467) | Hypersaline lake sediment archaeal communities from the Salton Sea, California, USA - SS_3_S_1 metaG | ecosystem: Environmental > Aquatic > Non-marine Saline and Alkaline > Hypersaline >...
AGCAGACAGAGGAACCGATGGTTTGTTGGCAAAGAGGGGTGTTTTTACAGAAGGGATTTCAACAATGATTTTTCGCGAAGGGATATTGGTTTGTCGTAACAATCGAGCGAGAGAATGAGAGGGACAGGAGATGGTGTCCAGGTAACGGGTAATGGCGATGGGCTTGCTGAGCGAACGGACATGAGCGGGCCCGGTGAGCAGAAAGATGGTGGTGACGGGGAGAGAAGCGGCGGCGGTGAGGATTATATGGGACCGAGAAAGAGAGGTATAAAGGTACAGATGGGTGACACGGTGGTTTTTGAGCCAGCGGCGCCAGCCGGGGTAGTTGTGGTAATAGGGGACATTTATATGAGAAGAGGGGTTCTGCAGGTTAATGACGGTGAGGGAATCGGCGGGCGGGAGATGGTGGAGCCATAAAGGGTCAAGTTGATTATCGATGAGAATAATTGCGTTTTTCATATGTTCGCATTTTAGGTGAAATTGATATATTTCTCAAGGGGAAAGTGCGATATCAGCATAACCGCGAAAGTTATACCCATCGGGTATGAGAATTCCTGGCAGGGCCATATGTAATTGTTTTTATGACAAGAAAATACATAATATGAAAACGGGAAAATTCAATCGTGATGAGTATAAATACACCCTACGAAAACAGGAAAATTCAATCGGAAGCAGTATAACTGGATCATACTTTTATTTTTTTTCTTTGTGGTCGTAGAAGCAGGGGGCGATTTTGGAGCTGGTTTGCCGGCATAATTCTCTGATTTGTTTGATTTCGAAATTTTCCCCGGAGCCGGTGGCGAGAATGCCGCTATAGTTGAAGGGTCTGTGAATCATGTCGGCGGGCCAGAGCAGTTGGCCGTCGCTGACATCGATTACTTTAGCGTAGCCGGTGATACTGGTACGATAGTATCCTTCACCGGCTTCGTGCCGGAGGTGGAACTGGTTGATGAGGATGTAGAGGACGCGGTCGGCAAAGAATTTTCGGCCTAGTTGTTGAATGGTCATGGAGTTGGCGTCGGGATGCCGATGGCGGAACCGAGCGAGGAGGGGGTATTCGATGACGGAGCCGACGGCCTTTTGTGCAAGTAACTGTTGCCGCAATTGTTCGGTTAATTCACGACGGAGATGGGGAGTGGCTTGGGAGGCAACATTGTCAACCCAGATGAGAACGGTTTGATTTTCCAGGTTGAGTTCGGCGGGGATGGTACGAGCCGGGACAAAAGGATCGATGAGAGTGCCATATAACGCACCGCAGCCGGAGAGGCAGGACAAACCAATCAGATTAAAGAGGATCAAGAGTTTATTGTTTAGGGTGTATTTGCAGGCCATAAGCATATCCTATTTTACCGGAACTTTCTGGTCGTAGAATTTTTGGAATAGTTTCCGGGTGAAAAGGGCGAGGGAATGTTTATAGATCTTCTGGTGGGCATCTAGGCTTTCGGGCAGGGGCCCGGTTTCGGGGTAAATGACTTCGATTTCAGTTTGATATGCGGGTTTGTCGGGCGTGGGAGAATTTATTTGATACACACTGACAGCAGCAGCGATTTGGCCGCGGAGGAGATGGACGCTGTTTTCTTCTTTGGTAGAGAAGAGAAAGAGGTCGAGCAAGAGGATGGTTTGGGTGTCGAGTTTTCGCATAATTTCGCTCATGGGCAGCGCTGCCCAGTCCTGGTGATCATCCTGAAAGGATTTTATTTTTATCTGGTCGATGAACTCGATGTCTTTGACGTGGCGACGAATCATCTCGGCAGTGGAACGGGTGATGTTGTCGGTAGCTTGGGGGTACATAAAGTCGGTGGAGGAGTCGGTTACGACGACAAGAGCAATAGTTTTGTTTTTCAGGTCTTTGTATTCGGCTTTTACCTTTTGGCTGGAGGGTGCGAACAGGGCGTAGGCGGGAAATTCGAGGAGGTTGCAGCCGGTAATGAGCAGCGAGGACCAAAGCAGGAGAATACATTTAGCCATGAAAGAAGTCCTTTCCTTGTTTAATCAGGACGGTCGCATCCAGGTCATAAAGCAAAGCCACCCCCAGGAAAGCAGAAAAATCGTTAAACCGATAATAATCAAATGTATTCGGTGGAGGGCGATCCAGCAAATCAGATTGTCCAGGCGTCGGGCGGTGAAGGCTGAGTAGGTGGTGATAGTGGTGAATATCAGGCAGGCCAGGGCGGCCAGGGCCCCGGCAGGTTGAACCGTGAAAGCGTGAAAAAATCGGCCGCGAACCAAATAAGTAAAGGCGGTGGTCATGCCGCAGGTGGGGCAGGGATAGCCGGTCTGTTCGTAAAAGCCACAGGGGGGTAGATGAAGCTGGCGATGGGAGCCCAGGCCGGATGGGTTGGGCTGAATCAGCGAGGCGATGACAAGGGGAGTCAGTCCGATAAGGGCCAGGGACAGAACGGCCAGTCGATATCGAGGAGAGGCGGGCAGGTCTGGTCGGTATGTTTTTCGGTTCGAGGAACAAATCGGGTATTGGTTCATGGTCTATCCAGTACGATATCCGTTCCGGGCCCCTGGCCGCGTTTTTTACCTCACCGGCAAGAGCAATCCCAGCAGAGCCCGATGTAACTGTTATTAGTATATGATCCTCTGGGTATGAGGATTCCCGGCAGGTCCTGATTCATACCCATTGGGTATCATTATGTCTGGCAGGGCCGATTATAAACGCTTCCTAAAAATATAGTTATGAAGTCACTCCCATGGCATTTTAGGCTTCTTCATCACGGCCGACCACGGTTTTATCGTTAAAGAAAATCAGGAAAAAGGCGGTGATAAATACAATCATGCCGATAGGGAACATCCAGATGCTTTGCCAGGAATGGTTTACAACTTTTTCTGTACCTTCCACAATAGCTTTGATGGAGTAGTGATCAACGATTTTTCCGACGAGCAGGGCGCCGAAGAACCATCCGAAGCCGAAGGTAATCATAGAGATGAGCCCCTGGGCCTGAGCCTGAATTTCTTTGGGAGCTTTCTTGTCGGTGTAGAGTTGGCCGGTGACGAAGAAGAAGTCGTAGCAAACGCCGTGCAGGGCGAGTCCGAGGTAAAGCATAAAGGTAAGGTTGTCGGCGTTGCCAAAGCCGAAGCAAAGGAAGCGGGCCATCCAGGCGAACATACCGATCACGAGCATGGGCTTGACGCCAAAGCGGGCGAAAAAGAGAGGCATCAAGACCAGGAAGATTACTTCGGCCATCTGACCGATACTTTGTTTGAACTGGACATATTTCATACCGATTTCGTTAAGAAACATGTTACAAAAAAGCCAATAGAACAGGGCGGGGAACATAATAAGTAAAGTACTGATGGTAAAGACAAGAAAATTGCGATCTTTGAACAGGGCCAGGGCCTTGACACCCAGGATATCACCGAAAGTTATTTTCTGGTCGGTAACCTTGGGGGGTGTTTTGGGCATGAAAAAGGAGAGCAGGCCGGCGACTATACCGATAGCGCATCCCAGCTGCATGGGAATATTGGTAAATTCGATGTTTCCTTCCATACCCAGCACGGGGGTGATTTTATCACTAAAAAGACTGATGGTACTGACCGCGATCCAGCCAAAAGTGCCCATAACGCGGATGGAAGGAAATTGTTTGCCGGGATTGTCCATTTGGTACAGGGCGATAGAATTAGTAAGGGGCCAGGTGGGTACGTAGCAGAGATAGTGAGCAAGGAAGAGCCAGAAAAGTATCATGGGTTGTTTCTCGCCGGCGTCGTTGACGACGTTCTGGCTGGCGAACCAGAGAAATCCGGCAGCGAGGAGGTTCAACACTCCGAGCACTTTTTGGCCGGAGAAGAATCGGTCAACAATCATACCGACAAGAAAGGGAGCGAATAAACCACCTAAGGCGAAAGTAGCGTACATCCAGCCTATTTCCACCCCGGAATAACCGGCTTTGCCGAGGCAAGAAACCAAAGGTGGTACCCAGATGCCGTTGAAGGCGTACTGGAGGAACATCATGATACTGAGGCGGGACCTGACGTTGGTGGACAAATTAGACATAACCGATTCACTCCTAAAATAAAGTTTGTGACACGTAGTTGTATATGTGAGAGCCGCAATTTACGATTTTTTACCTTGGGAAAACAAACAGCCACATTTTAACATTTAGGATGTGTAAGTAAAGGATTTATACCCTGTAGGTATGAGAATTCCTGGTTGGGTCCGATGTATACCCCCTGGGTATCATTTTTCCTGACCGGATCGATTATAAGTACTTGCCGAAAATATAGTTACGAAACCACTTTCATGGTTTTTTAATGCAGGGCAGGTAAATAATAAATACAGGCAAATAATAAATATCTGTTGCTCATGAAGCTCTGTCGAATTAATATTATACTCCGTGAATATGAGAATTCCTGGCTGAACCTGACGCATAAAGTCTTGATAGTCAGCTATTGTGGTACGAAGGTGCTGCTATGAAAAGAAAAGAAATTCTGGAATGGGACCTAACCTGTACCAATCTTCATCGCATTACTCAACGGAAGTATGAAGTAGCAGTACTTCCCGTGGGTGCTGTCGAAGCACATAACCGCCATCTTCCCGAAGGGCAGGATTTTCTGCACAGTTCTTATGTAGCCCGACGGTGCAGTGAGATGGCCTGGGAGAAATGCCGGGGGGTGATCTGTCTTCCGGCATTGCCTTACGGGGTTGACTGCAATCAGATGGCTTTTCCCCTGGCAATTCATGTTTCCCAGGGCACTCTGGACGCTATGGTTCGTGACATAATTGTTTCCCTGCGTCAGCATGGCCTGCGTAAGATAGTTATCATTAACGGACACGGCGGAAATGATTTTCGTCCTCTGGCGCGTCAGATTCAATGCGATATGGATGTATTTGTATTTTTATGCGACTGGTGGACGGTAGGGCAGGACCGTTATCATGATATATTCGCAAATCCCGATGATCATGCCGGTGAGATGGAAACTTCGGTGGCACTGTCGCTCTATCCAAACCTGGTAGAAGCTGAAACTGCCGGCGACGGAAAAACCAGACCTTTTCGATTTGAAGCTTTGCAAAAGGGTTGGATCAATACCAGCCGCGATTTTGCCCGTCTAAACAATCATTGTGCCGCGGGTGATCCTTCCGAGGCTTCTGCCGAAAAAGGCAGGCAATATCTCGATCTCGTCTGTGAGCGTATCAGCCGGTTTCTGGTCGAACTGGCAGAGAGTCCTGTGGACGATATATTCCCCCATAAGGAGTAGGTTTTCAAACACGGATCGATTCAACTTGAATATACAGGTTAGTGCTCTGTCCGGCGTGGCGTAAAGATCGGCGCTAATCCATGGGTTATTGTTCCCTGTAGTCCGGCAGAGGGGTGTCAAAGCAGCCTGACACCGGCCTCCTTACAACGTTTGACGGTCTCGTCGGGCCAAATACTGGCGTGTACTTCACCAATATGCAATTTCTGTAACAAGAACATACACAGTCTTGACTGTCCGATACCACCGCCTACGGTCAGAGGAAATTCATCGTTCAAAAGGCGCTGATGCCAGGGCTGTTTGGTGCGCTCGGTTTCATTGCGTAACCGCAATTGCTCCAGCATGCTTTCTTTATCCACCCGGATCCCCATAGAACTAAGTTCAAATCCTCGCTGCAGAACCGGGTTCCAGACAAATATATCCCCATTGAGGCCTCGTTTGCCGTTACCGGTGGGGGTGATCCAGTCGTCATAATCGGGCGCCCGGCCGTCATGCAATTGGCCGTTGGCCAACTCCGCCCCGATACCAATGATAAACACTGCTCCGTATTCCCGGGCTATTTTATTCTCACGTTCGCGCGGAGGCAGGTCCGGGTATCTTTCCAGCATCTCTTCGGTATGTACAAAGGTGATCTTATCCGGAAGAATGGGTTCTATCTGTGGATATTTCTGGTGGACTGTTTTTTCCGTAGTTATAATCGCCTGATAAATTTTTCGGACAATTTCCTTCAGGAAATCCAGGTTTCTTTCTTCTTTGCTAATGATTCGCTCCCAATCCCATTGATCCACATATACCGAATGCAGGTTATCCAGTACCTCCTCCGGCCGGAGAGCGTTCATGTCGGTATAGAGGCCTTCGCCCGATTCGAAGCCATAATCGGCCAGGACCATCCTTTTCCACTTGGCCAGGGAGAAGAGACATTCAGCTACCACAGATTCGGCATCGGGGATTTCGAAAGACACCTTGGTTTCCACGCCGTTCAAGTCGTCGTTTACGCCGGAGCCGCGGCGGAGGTAAAGCGGCGAAGAAATTCTCTGCAGATTGAGTTGCTGGGCGAGGCTGTCCTGGAAATAATCTTTAATGAATTTTATGGCTCGTTCGGTTTCCCGCAGCGATAAAATGGATTGGTAATTTTCATCGATAAATAATTCTGACATTTTTACCTCTCTGTTCTCGTACGCGTTAGTTGTTCCAGTAATAACAGTCTGCCTCTGGAGATTTTACTTGTTCTCCCATGCTAACCTAAATTCCAGGGAAATGGAATATACTTTTTCGGCGAATTTTTAGATTGTATAGCCCCCAGGTATAACAAACTTCTATCACTTCAAAGGCCGGGAAGAATAAAAAAATGGGCCGCAAAAGACCTGGAGTTGACCTGCTCTGCGCAATTGGAGTAGAAGGTTTAGGAAAAATGCAGGTTGGCTTTCTTAAAATATGGGGTAGAAATCGCTGAGGACATGGTTATAATACATATCATAGTTAAGGGAATTTACGGCAGGGCCCGAGGTAAATGCTTTCCGGATAAGTAAATATATAATGACTGAAAACAAAACTGTGATGATTAAAAAACATGGAGGTCAAAAATGGACTATCAATACGGAAAATCACCAACGACTAGGCGTCAGTTTCTTAGCAAAACAGCTTCTCTGAGCACCGCCGCTTTGGGCGCTTCCGCTTTTTTAGGCACCACGGGATGTCATGATGCCGATCGGAATTGTCAGAAGGCACTTCCATTGTTCAGAAAAAACAGTGTAATATTGTTCCAGGGCGATTCCATAACCGATGCCGGCCGTGACCGAAAAAAAGAAAATGTCGCGAACGACTCCAAGGCATTGGGCAGGGGTTATGCTTCTTTAATTTCTTCCCATCTGTTGATGGAGTACCCGGGTCAGGGTTGGCAAATTTACAATCGCGGCAACAGCGGAAACAAGGTTTTTCAATTGGCCGATCGCTGGGAAAAGGATTGCTTCGCATTAGAACCTGATGTTTTGAGCATTTTGATCGGAGTCAACGATATTTGGCACGGTTTGGGGGGGCTTTACCAGGGTACGGTGAAGAAATATGAGAAAGATTATACCACTCTGTTGCAGCGAACCCGCAAGAAATTCCCGAAAATCACATTGGTTATCTGTGAACCTTTTGTTTTGCGCTGCGGTGCGGTGAACGATAAATGGTTTCCCGAGTTCGATCGATATCGAGCGGTGGCCCGGAAGATGGCGACGAACTTTCAGGGACTGTTTGTTCCATTCCAAACCATGTTCGATCAGGCGGCCAGGCAGCTTCCCGCGGCACACTGGGCGGGAGATGGCGTACATCCTTCCATGGCGGGGGCCAGCTTGATGGCTCAGAAATGGCTGGAGATCGTCGGTAAAGCAGCGGGATAGCCCGGATATTTTTATGGAATTTATAACTTTCGGGTATAAGAATCCCTGGCAGGATTCAGTGCAAATGCTTTTGGATACATAAATATATTATATGAAAACGGGAAAACTCAATCGCGGTAAGCATAGCTAACCAAAAGGCCCTGATAAATGGAATATTGGGCGGCAAAAACCGCGAAAGTTAACTTGAGCTGAAAAGAGAAAGAAGATGTGGACGAAAAATCAACTAGCCCAAACTATCGATCATGCCGCCATAAAACCGAACATGGCGGATCAAGACATTGTCAGGGCTTGCGAATTGGGAAAAAAATATGGTGTAGCCAGTGTCTGCGTTAGGCCTTGTGATGTGTCTTTGGCCAGTAAAATCCTTGCCGGATCGGGAGTAGATCCCTCGGCAGTCATCGGCTTTCCGCATGGTGCCAATCGACCGGAAGTCAAGGCCCTCGAGGCCGCCCTTGCCATTGAAGACGGAGCCGGAGAACTGGACATGGTCATGAATATCGGTAAATTCCTGAGCGGAGACTATGATTGGGTACGAAAGGACATTGAGGCGGTTGTTGGAGAAGCCCAAAAAAATAATGTCGTGGTAAAGGTTATTCTGGAAACGGGTTATCTATTACCGCCCCAGATTGTCAAAGCCTGCGAAATATCCCGCTTTGCCGGGGCCGATTATGTCAAAACCTCGACCGGTTTCAGCGACGGCCAGGCCACCCCGGAAGTAATCGACATCATGATTAAAACGGTCGGCAACACCATGAGAGTGAAAGCCTCCGGCGGTATTGGCACATACGAAACCGCTGTCGGTTATCTTGATCAGGGTTGTAAACGACTGGGCATATCTTCTACCGAAACGGTTCTGGAAGAAGCGCCTGAATAAAGTATATCCCATGGGTAAGAGAAAACCTGGCCGGGCTCGATGTAATTGATTTCCGGCAAATAAATACATATTACAAAAACGGGAAAAACTCAATCGCGATAAGTATACCATTGGCCTTAATCGAATAATGTCTCAGTCGCAAAACTCATTGAAGTACTTTCAGATTGGCAACTATCAATCCGGCGACTCCGGTTTTAATCGAATTCTCTCTGCTTTTTCCGCTCATCAATCTACGGTCAAGAGTATTGAAACTCACGGCTGCTGGGGGTCGATGTCTCGCTTGATATCCGCCCTGTTAGCTCATTCATTAACGCGTCCCCTGGTCTTTGTCACCGCTCATATCCCCGATGCCGATGATGCCCAGGATGATCTGGAAACTTTTCTGGGTCGTTCAATTCGATTGTTTCCCGCGACGGAAACTCATGAAGCAGACATTGATCCGACTTCAGAAATTGCCTGCGAAAGACTGCGAATATGCCAGACACTTTCTCGATATCGCATGCGACCGGATAATAATGTTTCCCTGGAACCGCCCGTGATTGTCACTTCCATACCTGCCCTTATGCAACCGGTACCTGATTTGGATGTTCTGCAGGATCAATCACTCAATCTTTCCGTCAATCAGGAGTTTCCGGCCGGTCCGGACTATATCAATCAATGGCTTACGGATAATAACTTTACTCGTCAACATCAGGTGGATATTGCGGGTGAATATGCCCGCCGGGGCGGAATCATCGATATATTAATTCCCGGATTTGATCGCCCGGTCCGTATCGAATTCTTTGACGATGAAATTGAATCAATACGTTTTTTTGATCTCGACACCCAGCGGTCCAGTGAGTCGATTGCCACAATAACTATTCCCGGCTGCAAACCTATAACCCGAACCGAGGTTACCACCTTTTTTAATTACCTGCCTTTGGGAACAATTATTGTTGTAGAAGAGCCTCTGGAATGTATTGAGGTAGGCAGAACATTTCTTGAGCGTCTGCCGGACATGCATGGGATTTATACGGTAGATTCTGTATTGCGGTGGATTAATAAATATGACAATTTGCGGATCAATCGTTTTCTTTCCGATACGAATCGCACTTCGATCGATCTTAATGTTCGTTCCGTCCAGCAATATGAGAACCGTGGCATCGCGGGCCTTGAGGAAATACTCGCAGTTTCCGGCGAACAGGATATATATTTTTTTTGCGAGACTCCCGCGGAAAAACAGAGAATTAGCGAAATCATTGCATCTGACCATAAAACGATTTCTGAAAATTTACATTTGTTGGTGGGGATTATGCATCGAGGCTTTTCCCTGCCGGATAATAATCAGTTGTTTCTTAGCCACCATGAGGTTTTTGGGCAGCAGCAGCGGCGGCGGCGTATCAGTAGAATTCAGACCACCCAGGCGGTAGAAACTTTTACCGACCTTGACAAGGGTGATCTGGTCGTGCATTTGACTCATGGAATCGGTCGGTTTCGAGGCATGAAGACCTTAACCAAAAACAATCGTCGGGAAGAATATCTGGCGCTCGAGTATGCCGGCGGTGCTTTTGTACATGTTCCGGCCGGCAGTATCAATTTAGTCCACAAATATGTCGGTTGCGCGGGTGGCTCGACCAAATTAAGCAGTCTCGGCAGTCGCAGGTGGGAAAAGCAGAAACAAAAAGTTTCTCAGGCCGTCGATAATCTCGCCGGCGAATTAATTGAGTTACAGGCGGTTCGCAATACCATGCCCGGTATTGCCTACCCCATCGACACTGCCTGGCAGCTGGAATTTGAGCAGTCTTTTCCTTATCAGGTTACGCCCGACCAGGAAACCGTTAATGAAGAAATCAAGAATGATATGAAACTGCCTCGTCCGATGGACCGTCTTCTTTGCGGTGATGTTGGGTATGGAAAAACCGAATTGGCGATACGAGCTTCTTTCAAAGCTATTGAGCATGGTAAGCAGGTTGCGGTCCTGGTCCCGACCACGGTGCTGGCGGAGCAACACTATCGCAGCTTTACGGAACGGTTGGCCGATTTTCCGTTTATAGTAGAGGTCATCAGCCGCTTTAAGACCCCCAAACAAGCCCGGGATGTTATAGCTCGTACCGCCCATGGCAAAATTGATATTCTTATCGGTACCCATCGCTTGCTCAGTGACGACGTCAGGTTTCGGGATTTAGGGCTTGTAATTATTGACGAAGAGCAGCGATTTGGCGTTGAACATAAGGAACGTTTGAAAAAGATGCGCCAAACGGTCGATCTTTTGACTATGACGGCTACTCCCATTCCGCGGACATTGCATATGTCTTTGCTGGGCTTGCGTGATATATCTTCTCTGACTACCCCACCTCTGGACCGCCGCAGTATTTTCACTGAGGTTTGCTCTTACGAAAAAAAGCGGCTCCGCCAGACCATTCTTCGCGAATTAGCCCGTGACGGCCAGATATATTTTCTTCATAATCGGGTACACAATATCGTCAGCACCGCTGATTCCATAAAGAAAATCGTTCCTGAAGCCCGGATTATTATTGCCCACGGACAAATGCCAAAACATGAGCTGGAAAATCGTATGCTCGAATTTATCAATCATAAAGCGGATGTTCTGGTCTGTACCACAATTATAGAGTCCGGCCTTGACATCCCTAACGCCAACACTATTTTTATCAATGATGCCGATCGTTTTGGCCTGGCAGAACTGCACCAGTTACGGGGGCGGGTCGGTCGTTATAAGAATCGAGCCTACGCTTATATGCTCCTGCCTACCCGCCGTACTATAAATCCAACCGCGGTGAAAAGATTGAAAGCGATTGAAGAATATTCTCATCTGGGATCCGGTTTTCGTATCGCCTTACGGGATTTGGAAATTCGAGGTGCCGGAAATCTTCTCGGTAACGAGCAATCGGGCCATATTGACGCCGTTGGTTATGAACTCTATTGCCGGTTATTGGCTCAGGCGGTACGCCGGAAGAAAAAACAGCCCGAGCCAATCCAGCCAATCACACATCTCGAACTGAATATTGACTGTCATATCCCCCGCCAGTACATAACCTCCGATCGGCAGCGGATGGATATTTATCGTCGCCTGGTAACCTGTCAGAGCACTGAGGACCTCGAGCAGCTCGAAAAAGACCTTCTCGATATGTTCGGCAAACCACCGCGATCAGTCCGGGATCTTCTGCAATTAGCTGAAATTCGTATTCTTGCTTCAAAGTGGTGCGTTCGCAGCATAGTTCAGGAAGAACCTGACCTTGTATTTACCCTGGAAAAACCTGAATTGGCTCCCGCTATTTTCACCGGCGATATTGGTTCTGCGCGAGCCCCGGACCGCCATACCATCCATCTTCGCCTAACGGCACGTCATTTCGAAACTTCCAATACCATTTTGGCCACGTTGAGAAGATTATTGTCCTCTGGCTAATAGCTTGCTTGTTTCGTAATATTTCGCTATACTGGCACCAGTTTTGACAGGGAGTAAATGTAAATGGCTGTTAGCAATCGATATATAAGAATAACGGTGTCTTTTTCATTATTATTAGTGATTTTGTCGGCCACGGCCCAGAATCCCGATATTGACCAAAATTCAACTTTAGAAAAAAAATCTCTTACGACAGGGGCCGTTTTGATGGTCAATGACGACGCGATAACTTCCCTGCAGGTCATCGCCGCCCTGGAGGAAAAACTCTTTGATCTCTTCAAAGAAAAAAGCCGGAAGCAATTCATGGGTCTGGCGCGGAACCTTATTACCAAGTCCACTACGGATGAGGTTTATAATCTGTTGCTTTATCAACAGGCTAAGCGTGAGTTGGATAAAATGGAAATCGGCGAAGAAGCTATCGATAAAATGTTAGCGGAAAAACGTAAGGAACTATGTACTAAATACGGCGGCAGCGAAGCCCTGGCCGACGCGGAACTGCGCCGCAATGGCAGCAGTCTGGAAGAAAAACTCAACGAAGAAAAAAGAAACGTTATCATCGACAGCTACAAGGAAATCATTTTTTTACCTACCTTTAATTTTCCTCGCAGCCGATTACTTTCTTATTACCGAAAACATTTACAGGATGAATTTACTCAAAAACCGATAATTCATTTTCAATTGATTGATATTAAACATGAAAAATGCGACAGCCCCGCCCAGGCGGCTCAACAGGCCCAACGGGCCTGGGAAAAAATTTCTCAGGGAGCTGATTTTGCCGAAATTGCCGGGAAATTCTCTCACGGTTTTCGCAAAAGCAAAGGGGGCCTCTGGGACCCGATTAAACCGAACGCGGTCCGGAAGCAGTATCAACCTGTAATTGATGCCTTGAAGAAAATTGAAACGGGGCAATGCACCGGTATTGTCAGGGCGGAAAATCGCTATTTTATCGCTAAATTAATCGAGCATAAAAAAGCGAAGGTTGTCCCTTTCGGCCAAGCTCAGTTTGAAATCAGCAAAATACTCCGTCAACGGCGTTGGCAGAAATACAGCCTTGACCTTAGTACGAAGCTTTTGAAAAAATCCGCTGTGGGGGATATGGAATCGTTTATTAGCGAAACAACAAATATTGTTTATCAAAGGTGTAAAAATAAAAGGCATCTTTAAAAAGTGCTGCCGATTTCAGTGACAATGAGTTTGTGCGGTTTCGCACCTAGACAGAAATTGCCTTATGAATAATCACAATCTATGGGCGCCATGGCGCATTGAATACCTTCGCTCCTTTAGTAAAGCTGAAGTTAATAATTTATCCTCTCCCCCGAAATGTTTTCTTTGCGAGTACGGGAAGGCACCGGAAATCGACAAAGAAAATCTTGTTCTCTGGCGTACCGATTATTGCCTGGTTCTTTTTAATCGGTTCCCCTATACGGGCGGCCATTTGCTCGTGGCACCGCGGAAACATGTTTCTGGCATCGGCGATCTTTCCGAAAAAACACTGTTGGAAATGATGTTATTGACCCGGGACGCACAGAAGGTTCTCGATCAGGCGATTCGTCCCCATGGATATAATATCGGCATTAACATCAATCGTTGTGCCGGGGCAGGCCTGCCGGATCATGTACATTTGCATATCGTCCCCCGCTGGAATGGTGATACCAATTTCATGTCTGTCACCGGAAACGCGCGGGTAATTAGTCAATCTTTAGAGGAACTATATGAACAATTGGGCAAGATCTCCCTGCAACTGGATCTGCCGACAATAAAAAGAACATAATGTGATCGCATCGGAAATGGTAATTACAGGGCCTTTCGAGCAACAGGTGAAATTTAGTGATTTTCGAAAAACGTATCGAAACTGCTAATAAACAGACATATTCTCTACCAAGGCCCTGTCTGGACATTACGCTGTAATTTCACCCGGAAAAAGTGCGAATCCGCACCCAGGAAAACAAAGTTTAATACTGGAACTATTCAACCATGACATTAAAAGATTTCCAACAATATATCAGCGAGAAATATGAAATAAGAGATCGCCAGCGCGGTACTCCGGGTACATTTATGTGGTTTATCGAAGAAATTGGTGAACTGGCTACGGCTTTGGCGGGAGACGATCAAGATAATAAAATTGAAGAGTTTGGCGATGTTATCGCCTGGCTTTGCACCCTGGCCAATATCAATGAAGTCGATTTAGAAGAAGCCCTTCAGTCATATATCGATAAAGGGCATACCTCCTGTAAATAAAATAAATCTTTTACCAAAAATTCCGACAACCTTCAACGGAAAGGAAACGCGCATGGCATCAGCACAAAACGGTGATACGGTCAAAGTCCATTATACCGGTAAACTGGAAAACGGAACCGTCTTTGACAGTTCCGAAGGACGCGAACCTCTGCAATTTACTATTGGCCAACAACAGGTAATTCTCGGTTTTGATCAGGGTGTTATCGGCATGGAAATAAATCAGAGCAAAGTCATTCAAATTCCCGCCGAAAAGGGCTATGGCTCCAGACGCGATGACTTAATATTAAATGCACCACTTGATCAATTACCTCAGGATGTGGATCCGAAAGTAGGTATGCAACTGCAGGCCACCCAGCCTGACGGCCAAACTGTCGTTCTTACCATACTTGAAATAAATGAAACAGAAGTTAAGTTAGACGCTAATCATCATTTGGCCGGCAAAGACCTTACTTTTGATGTACAGCTTGTCGAAATCCTTTAACGCCTCCTTTATCCAAATGGTTTAAAGTAGATGGACAGACGCGACAGACTAATGGCAACTTTACGGGGGGAAACTGTGGATCGCCCGGCCGTATCCTTTTATGAATTGAACGGACTGGATGAGAACGCCGGGGACAGCGATCCCTTTAATATCTATAATGATCCTTCCTGGGCTCCCCTTATCGAACTTGCTCGAACCAAAACAGACCGTATAGTAATCCGGGAAATCCCTTTCGTTGATAATCTCGATAATCAAGCTCGGCCCTCGAAACAAAAACCAATATTGGGTGTTCCTTCCAATCCCCTCAAGAACCTGACTGCCGCCAGAAGTTACTATGATCAAAATGGCAGTAGATATATAGAATCCGTCATAAAAGCAAAAAAACGGGTTTTTACATCATTGACCCGCCAGGATCCCGATATCAATACAATATGGACCGTAGAACATCTTCTGAAAAATATTGATGATCTCAAGGCCTTTCTGGAAGTTGAATTACCTGAATTAACCGGTGAACCGGATATCTCGGTGGTTTTAAATGCCGAAGAAAAACTGGGTGATTCGGGTATCGTTATGATAGATACGCCGGATCCGCTTTGTTTGGCGGCACAGCTGTTCGATATGGAAACTTATATGGTCATCGCTCTGACTGCGCCGGTATTATTACATCAGCTTTTGGATCGCTTCGCCTCTATACTTCTTGCTAAAACAGAAATAATTGCCCGAAAACTCCCTGGCCGACTCTGGCGCATTTATGGCCCCGAATATGCTTCTCCGCCTTATCTTCCCCCGACTCTTTTTCGTGAATATGTGGTTCGTTACGATAAACAGATGGTCGATTCCATCCATCGCTACGGAGGATACGTTCGCATACATTCTCACGGCAATCTGCATGCGATTCTGGATGATATCGTTTCTATCGGTTGTATGGCTCTGGATCCCATCGAGCCTCCGCCTCAGGGGGATGTGGATCTTTCTTATGTCCGTCGGAAGTATGGAAAGAAACTTGTCTTATTTGGTAATCTCGAAATTACCGATATTGAAAATCTTCCCTCTGCCGAATTTTCTCAAAAAGTATATCAGGCAATCGAACAGGGAACCTTCGGAGCCGGACGTGGATTTGTTCTCATGCCTTCCGCTTCTCCCTATGGCCGACATTTATCTGATATTTCTTTGAAAAATTATGAAAAAATGATCGAAATTGTTGAAAATATATAATTTTCGGTTAAATGCGACAGGACGGAATCGGTTTCATGGAGGATGCCGAGAAAATAGCTTCACTCCGCAAACGCTTACGGATTCCGTTAGTTAGTGCTTCACTCGTTCGAGCACCAGAACCCAATCCTGCGGCGAAGGCACTGGTGGCGCGTTTCCTTCGCCGGACCAGATGAAGGTCTGCGTTTTCTCTTTGACCTCGCGTGCCTCCGGGGCTAACCGCGCCGGCGATACCTCGAAGTTATCGAATTCCTGACGATCGCCGATCTGGTAAAACCACACTCCTACTTTCAGCTCCTGAAACCCTTGCCATGTCATTCGTTTGCACAAGTTTTTCCACCAGGTATCGCCCAGCCAGAAGAACGGCGTGCCGTCGGCGTGTTTGAAGTGGCGCTCATTTTCGGACACCCGAACCGGACCGTGGCGGTAGAGCGGGTTGTCACCCCGGTAGGCGACCACTTCGATCTTCCCTTCAATCCCATGCAATCCCTGATTTTCAGCATCCGAACACTCGGTACGATATGTGTGCGAACCGGTGCTGCCCGAGGCATAACGAAAACGCCATTGCCTGCCCCCCGCCCAAAACACCGGCACCTTCAGCTGCCTACCGTCAGGATTGGTAATTATACTCATCACGATTGAATTTTCCTGTTTTTGTATTATGTATTTACTTATCAGAAAAACAATTACATCTGGCCCTGCCAGGAATTATCATACCCGATGGGTATAACACATCAACCGTCACGTCCGTGAAAGGGTTCGCGTACGAAGTCGCCGTCGTCAGTGTTACCTCCGCCACCCTATTCGCCTGCGCGGTGACTTTCGCACCGCCAGCTGCGGCCAAGCCGTTTACCCGAGGCGGCGCTGCCGCCTCAAGCAGTGTGGATTAATCCCCCCAAAGACTCGAAAAAACAAGTGCTTCATTAGAGCTTAATTATTCAAAGAGACTGTCTCATTTGACTTGACAATTTCCAAAGATTACATATCCTGATCCAAACCTCAAAAGAGGTTCCAATCATGCCTGCGTATGATTATAACTGGACTTTTGCAAAAATGGTTAGAACAGCGCAAAAAGATAGCGAGACCTGCAAATTTCGCGATTTGAGGTTTCGCAAAAACGTTGGCTACAGCCCTGCAACGCCAGGGGCGGAACT